>Ga0272440_1000595_pt1 | contig 30502 bp, 13 predicted proteins | sample SSMMMBAug17_FD_192440 | JGI IMG/M metagenome (GOLD analysis project Ga0272440, IMG submission 192440) | Marine sediment archaeal communities from Little Sippewissett salt marsh, Falmouth, MA, United States - SSM-MMB-Aug17 | ecosystem: Environmental > Aquatic > Marine > Wetlands > Sediment ... | reverse complement strand
AGCTTCTAATCTGAGCCGCGCGCGTTAGCAAGCGGGACTGTACTTAAAGCAAATATCAAACAGGCTTTCCGAAGACGCACAAAAGTTAGGCTAATCTAAAATTTGCCGAAGGGTACTATGTTCAACCGCTTTAGAACATTAACAATAGATGAGGTAAACATTATGCTAAATTTTGATATTACGCAAACAGTTGTTGGCAAGCAGCTAAAAAAAAGTTTTTAGAGGAAGGAAGACAAAAAGGGATTAAGCAAGGCAAAAAGGATGGTCAAGTTTTAGTTGCAATGAATTTATTGACAAAAGGTTTTGAACCGAAGATGATTCAGGAAATAACAGAATTGAATAATAACGATCTAAAAAAATTGATTTCATTCATGTAATTATGAGTAAATATGAACAAAATTCTTTTTTCGAGAAACTGTTACAGATCTGATTTAAAAAACAATAATCCCTTTATTCTAAACCCAAAATTTATTGTTTATCATCTGGGTTTGATACGAAAAACTGGCAATGGAAAAATTATAATATTTAAAAAGTAACAAATGTTTTTTTCCAAATATTAAAAAACATTTGAGGTTCCGCTCTATAATCATCCTAGTACGATTGTTGCAAAACAATCAGTTTAATCCCAAAATATTTTTTCAACTCATTAAAAATATAACCTTTTTTACTGGTTTAGCTCAAGGAACTTTCTGCACAGGCGGAAAATTTTTCTTGTTTATTGAGAACCACATGATAAATACCGATATGTTTTGAATATTTATCATAAGGAGGATTCAATATGCGTATGACCGCAACAAAAATTGTCGTTTCGTTAATCTTTCTATTGGGGATGCAAGGTTTTGCGTCAGCCAGGATTCATCATCCCTCAGAAATTAACACAAATCTATTATCTATGCCTTTTCTGGCAAATCAGGGAATTTTATCAAATGATGAAATTCTTTATTATGCCAGGACTTTTGCGGGTACAGTTCAGGTTCATGAAAATGGAGATATGATTCTTTACTCACAATCAACCGGTCAATGTCTTGTTGAACGTATATCAGGTGCAAACCCATTTGTACCCAAAGCTGGAACGACCTCAGAATCTAAGATTAATTTGATTTATCCGCATACACTGGCGAACAACAATACACAGATCAAATCCTACAGTTATATTCTCATGCCAGATATTTATCCGCATATTTCAATGAAACTTAAAGCCTATGGCCATACTGTTGAAAAAATATTTATTGTTCATCCAGGTGGCCAGCCAGATCAAATTCAGATTCATGTGGATGGCGCACAATCTTTCAAAATTTCCAATGATGGCCAATTGACCATACTTCCGCAAGGCATTCAATATAGTTCGCCCAAAGCGTATCAAATGATTAATAATGAAAGGGTTGCTGTCAATGTTTGCTTTCGTATGGAAAACAATACAACATATGGCTTTCAATTAGATCAATACAATCCCACATATCCCCTCATTATTGATCCCTTTATTGCGGGTACGTATTTTGGTGGTGACAATGCGGATGAAATTGATGATGTTGCAGTGGCCTCCAATGGCGATATTTATGTTGCAGGTACCACTCGTTCGGCAAATATACCAATAAATATGGCTTCAAGTGGATATATAAATTCATTTGATCCAATCAGTCATAAAGAGGATATTTTTATTGCGCGTTTTAATAATGACTTGAGTACGCTTCTGTCCGCCACATTTATTGGTGGGAGTGAGCCAGATACAGCCAAAGCCATTGCAATCGATTTGACTGGCAATGTCATTGTTTGTGGGCAATCTCTGTCTTCCGATTTTCCCATAGCCCAAAGCTACAAGGGGGAAGGCGATATTATTGTGCTCCGAATGAACAATGATTTAAGCAATTTATTGTCTGCAAAATTCTTTGGCGGCAGCAAGCAAGATATGCCTGAAGATATGGTTATTAACCCAAATTTAAAGGATATTTTCATTGCTGGCTATACCCAATCTGAAGATTTTGATAAAACACAAGATCCAAAATTTGGTGGCATTACTGATGGTTTTGTTGCACGCTTGAATCATGATCTCTCAAGCCTGAAATCTGTCATATATCTTGGTGGAACCAATGATGATAAAGCATTTGCTTTGCAATACAACAGTTATAATAATATCATTGTTGGCGGTCAGACGTATTCCAGTAATTTCCCTGTGATAGCTGGCAGCTATGATATTTCACCCAATGGCGGTATGGATGGCTTTGTATGCGAAATAAATGATGATTTAGAGATTATTATGTATGCAACTTTTGTAGGTGGTGATCGTAGTGATATTATTAATGCAATTGTCGTGGATAATGCCAATAAGATATATGTTTCAGGAACAACTTCATCACAAAATTTTCCGATGGTGGATGATCACAAAGCCTATGACAGTCAATTGAATGGCACTGATATATTTGTAGCCAGATTCGATTTCCACCTGGAAAATCTTGAAGCATCAAGTTTTTTGGGTGGAACAAGCTGGGAAAATGCAACAGATATGACCATTAATAGCAATGATGAAATCATGATAGCCGGCACAACAGTTTCAATTGATTTCCCAGCCACTCCTGGAACATATGATCAGAAATACAATGGTGAAGTCGATTCATTTATCGCCTCATTTCATCCAGACCTGACAGATTTGTCTGCCGCAACCTACCTGGGAGAGACATCAGATGATAAAACATGTGCCATTGCCATGCAGGATACAAATATTGTTATTGCTGGTACCACCTGGTCCAATAATTTTTATATTTCAAACACAGTTTTTGATGCGACATTCAGTGAACGTGAAGGCTTTATTACTATTTTATCTCAAGATTTGGGCGGTACACTTCGTATTGTATCTGCCAGTGACAGTATTCATGTAACTATGAGCGAGGAAGGCAAACCCAAAGATTTCAGTCTGACCCTTTCTGCTGTAAATGACCTTCAAGGCAACATCAACTGGAGAATATCTACCCATGCAGACCATGGTACAGCCATCGCATCAGGCCCGGGCGCAGAAAAGTCAATCACCTATACGCCCGAAAAAAATTGGTATGGCACGGATCGTTTTATTGTTCAGATCTACGATAATAATCAGCATTTCGACCAAATTCCTGTTTATGTTCATATTTTGCCTATACCGGATGCGCCTGAATTTACCCAACCCTGGCAAAGTTTTACAGTCAAAGAAAACAGTGCCAAAGATTATACTTTTGGTTCAATTGAAGCCATTGATCCAGATATTTTGACATCAGACCCAGGTATTTCCAGTCTTACATTTTCCATTATATCCGGTAATATGGGAGAAGCCTTTAAAATTGCGCCATCAACAGGTATATTATCCATAAAAAATGATTTTGCTGTTGACTATGAAACATACACAAAGTTTTCGCTTAATATTTCAGTAGCCAATGAATCATATGCCACAACAAATACGTTTAATGTGTTTATCCTCAATCAGAACGACGCACCGACAATAAATAATCAGCAATTTTTATTGCATGAAAACAGCCCTGTAGGAACCCTGGTTGGTCAGATCATTGCAAACGATGCTGATGGGAATGCCTTGCATTATCAGATAACCTCCGGCAATATTAACACGACCTTTTCCATATCCAGCATGACTGGTGAATTGACAGTTGCTGACAATGAAAAACTAAACTATGAAGGTGAATTGAAAACATTTGATCTGGACATTGAGGTATTTGATGGCGATTACACTGCCACTGCAATCGTTACTGTTGTTCTTACCAATCAAAATGACCGGCCCATAATTTTAAATCAAACTTTTATGACCAATGAAAATAATGTCACATCTCAATTTCAGGTTTTAGCCAGTGATGCAGACGACAACCCCTTAACCTACAAAATTCTTGCTGGAAACACCGGTGGCGCATTTACGATTAACGAACAAACAGGCATCATAAAAGTGCAGAATATCGGTCAACTGGACTATGAGTTAAATCAAGCATTTGCATTGTCTGTTGAAATCAATGATGGCAGCTATACTGAAACAGCAATCATTACAATTGCCCTAAATAACCTTAACGATAGTGCCCCACAAATCAACAATCAAACATTTTATGTGAATGAAAACTCAGAAGGGGGAACCATTGTTGGAACAGTGGTTGCCAATGACCCGGACAATTTATTTCTTTTTTATAAAATTAGTAAACCACTGGATTGCCCATTCTTAATTAATACCAATTCTGGCTTGCTTACTGTCAATTCGGGCAATTTTTTGGATTGTGAAACAACTTGTGCTTACACTGTAACTGTTGAGGTATCTGATGGTCAATATACGAGCACAGGTCTTGTTATCGTTGAGTTAAACGATATCAACGAAAGTGCGCCCCGCTTTACAAAAGATTCTTTTTCATTCAGTGTCAAAGAAAACAGTATTGCCAACACCCTGGTCGGACAAGCAACTGCCATTGATGACGATCCTGCTGATATCCTTAAATATGAAATTACGTCGGGGAATTCAGGCAATCTCTTTCTGATGGATCCCCTCACTGGGAAAATTACAGTACATGTCGGCGCAAACCTGGATAGAGAAACAATTCGTACATACATTTTGGGACTTCGTGTATCTGATGGTATCTATGCGGATACAGCCAATGCTGAAGTAATGATAGAGAATCTCAATGATAATCCACCAGTAGTCGTGAATCAGACATGGTATATTAATGAAAATACTTTAAATGGGACCATTATTGGCACTGTTATGGTGAATGACCCTGATGAAGACCCTCAAAGTATCTCCATTAAATCCGGCAATACAAATTTTGCCTTTATTGTATCCAATAGGAATATCGTGGTTAATGATGAAAAACAGTTGGATTATGAAGATGGCCCAGGTAATTTCATTCTGACCATTGTGGCATCAGATGGCATTTTTTCTGATGAAGGCATTATTGTCATCAATGTCAAAAATATCAACGACAATGCCCCGCTGGTAAAGAATCAAACCTTTTATGTGGATGAAAACCAGCGCAACAACACATGGATTGGAACAGTCGTTGCCAATGATAAAGATCCGGCTGATACCATCACCTATGAAATTATTTCTGGCAACACGGATAATGCATTTAAAATTGATAGTCAAACCGGCAAACTGTCTGTTAATGGTGACAAAAAACTAAATTATGAAAATATTAATCAATATGAACTTCTGCTTCGGGTTTCAGATGGCACCAACACTGCTTCGGCCATTGTGACTGTTATTTTAAGCGAAAAGAATGATCCACCAACTGTTGTCAGTAATCAAACTTTTGCTGTAGAAGAAAATCAACCAGAAGGGACAGTCGTTGGACCTGTCGATGCAAGAGATGACGATGTTGGAGATATTTTGTCATTCAGCATCAGCGCGGGCAATGAGATCAACCCCTTTCAAATTGATTCTCAGGGGTACATTTCAATTAAAGATGCCCAACGAATTAATTATGAAACCTTAAAAACAGTAAAATTGGTTGTAACTGTCACAGATGGTGAAATAGAAGCCAAAACCAGTGTAGATATCAATATTATAGATGTGAATGATCCGCCTGTTATAAACAGTCAATCATTTAATATTGATGAAGACTGCATAAATTCATCATTCGTGGGAACTGTAGTGGCATCTGATGAAGATCGTCCGGTAAATGATTTAACCTATACTATTTTATCTGGAAATGACAATAATGCATTTGTGCTACATGAATCAACCGGAGTCATGCGTGTAAATAATGCATCTACCATTGATTATGAAAAACAAGATCAATATGTGCTGACTGTTCAGGTGAGTGATGGTCTGGCAACACAGAATACTGAAATAACAATCAATATTCGTAATACCAATGATAATCCACCACAAGTCGAAGATTTAACAGTAACTGTAGATGAAAACCAACCCAATGGATACGCGATCGGACATGTTGTTGCAATGGATGAGGATTATGATGTTTTGAGATATCGAATTATTAGCGGCAATACCAATCTTGTATTTGCCTTTTCTGACACCAACAGCGGCACAATAACAGTACAATATAGTAATTTACTTAATTATGAACTGGTTGAAGAATATCAACTGGTTGTAGAGGTGAGTGATGGATTCTATCAAACAACCGCTTTCGTCAATGTAATTGTGAACAATCTTAATGACAATGTACCTGTCATTCAAAAAAGTACCTTTTCTGTCAATGAAAATGCCGCGCCTGGATTCTATTTGAATAAAGTGCTTGCTCAGGATGCAGATGAAGATCCTTTGAATTACAGCATCGTTGAGGCTTCTCCATCAAATCCATTTATCATTAGCCCAACGACTGGTGAAATATTCGTTGCTGGCTCACTGGACTATGAAAGCAATTCAGAATATACATTGACTGTAATGGTATCTGATGGTGTATATTCATCCTCAGCCCCCATCCATGTTCGTGTAAACAATGTCAATGACAATGCTCCCCTTGTTTACGATCAAACTTTTACAATTAAAGAAAACGCGGCGATTGGTTCAGAAATTGGCCAGTTGGTGGCACGTGATCTTGATGAGAATCTTATTAAATTTTATTTTGCAAATTCAAACAGTTTCTTTAACATTCATCCTGAAAATGGTATCATTACTGTTGTTGAAAATAGCAGCCTAAACAATGATATCAATCCGCAGTATGAATTCAGCATAAAAGTTGAAGACAACAAATTTACTTCATATGCTGTGTTAACCATTTTGGTGATTGATGCCAATGATGATCACGTAGTTTTCGACCAAACATTCTCTGTGCAGGAAAACAGTCCTCAAGATACATTGTTGGGTAAAATAGCGGTCGATGCTCCGCCAGGGTCTCGACAGTTTTCCATTGCCGCTGGAAACAGTAATAATGCTTTTACCCTGGATCCTGACACTGGTGAACTGACTGTTAACAAACCAACAGAATTAGATTTTGAAACCATTGATAAATATACATTAAAAGTTATTGCAACGATTAATGACATCGTATATCAACCCACTTATACAATCAATATCAAGGATGCCAATGAATATCCACCGATTTTTGAATCAGATTCATATCATTTTTATGTGGATGAAAATAGTAATAATGGTACAGAGGTTGGCAATATTCATGCCAATGACATGGATACAGCTGATATACTTAACTACGAAATCCTCCAGTGCGAACCTTACAATCCTTTTAACATTGGCATTGGCACCGGCCAGCTTACAGTGAATGGCGATTACCTCCTCAATTATGAGCATGCACCGGAATTTACACTAAAAGTCAGTGTATCAGATGGTAAACATATTAAAGAAACTCAGGTATACGTGTCACTGAATGATCGCAATGAATTTCCACCATCATTTTCAAGCGATTCCTATTCTTATACCATCGTAGAAAATATTGCGACAGGTAGCTATGTTGGAAAAATTGTAGCAACTGATGAAGATCCTGGCAGCACATTGATATATCGCATTACTGCCGGAAATGATCAAAAGATTTTCCAAATTGATAATACCGGTAGTTTTTCTATTGATGATGCTGATGGTTTGGATTTTGAAACGCAATCTGCTTATACTTTGACAGTACAAATATCTGATGGCTTATACAATGATACCGCACAGATTTTTGTAACAGTATCAGATATTAATGATCCGCCAGAAATACTCTTATCTTTATATCCTCGTATTCCATCCATTCGGGGCGGGAGTCTTCATTCGGTTGCGCTGAATAACGCTGGTCAGGTTTTCACATTTGGCGAAAATCAACATGGTCAATTGGGCGATGATACCATGATTGATAAAAAAATTCCTGGTCCCATATATGGCTCCCATGATTTTGTTAAAATTGACAGCAATTATCTTCATACGGTCGCACTTAAAAATGATAGTAGTGTCTGGACATGGGGATGGAATAATAAAGGGCAGCTAGGAAATGGTCAAACAATAGATTTGGTTGCACCAACGCGCGTTGAGGGGCTGACACGCGTGAAAAGTATTGCTGCCGGTGCCTATCACACAATGGTGCTCCTCCATGATGGCAATATCAAAATTTGGGGCAGCAACTCTTATGGTCAACTGGGTGATGGCACTCTGACTGAACGATATCGACCGGTGTCTGTCAATAATATTAATCATGTCAAGGATATTGCTGCAGGCCACAATCACAGTCTGGCAATCATGGATGATAACACTGTCAGGGCATGGGGCCAAAATAATGCCGGACAGGTGGGCGACAATACGTCAAATAACAAAAAACTAACTCCTGTGAAAGTAACAGATTTGGTCAATGTTGTGTTACTGGCTGCTGGAAAAGAACATAGTATGGCTCTGAAAAAAAATGGCACTGTCTGGACATGGGGCTCTAACGAAAAAGGACAGCTTGGCATTGGTTCGACCCAAAATCAGAATCATCCGGTTTTAGTTGAAGCGCTATCCGATATCATCGCAATTGCGGCTGGCGGACAACATAGTATTGCCCTGAAAGATGATGGCACAATCTGGATATGGGGTCTCAATAATCAAGGACAATTGGGCAATGGCACAATGCCAGTCGATGATGAACTCAACTATGAAAATAGCCCCATAAAAATCAACGCCAATGAAACCTTTATCGCCATTGCTGCTGGAGAAAATCATTCTATGGCATTAAGCACTGATGGCACAGTCTGGGCATGGGGAGATAATAGTAAAGGACAATTGGGAAACAATTCCATTCAAAACTCTCTTAAACCGCAAAAAGTCAATGCACCCAATAATCTCGAACCATTGAATATTGGTCACCGAGAACCACCCAAAATAACCATTCAAGAAGATAACCAGTCCGAATATTTGTTCTTTGAAATTAGAGATTCTGAAACACCTGTTCAAGACCTGGTTGTGACTGCTGATGCTGACGATCCTGTTTTGGTGCCAATGGATCAGATTCATATTGATTGCATTGATGGCCAATGTCAGGCAATGATTTCACCCAGTCAAAATGATAATGGAGAGACCCTGATATATTTTCGTGTTAATGATGGTGAAAAATCGACTGTTTCCAGTATTAAACTTGTTGTAGAAGCCACGAATGATCCACCCTCCATTACAGAAATTGCGGATCAAAGAACTGACGAAAATATCACATCAAGTGCAATTTCATTTAAAATTGATGATTTGGAATCAGCAGCAGACAGCTTAATCATTTCAGCACGATCCAGTAATTTATCCCTTGTACCTGAAGATCAAATCGTATTTGGCGGTACTGGCAAGAATCGGTTTCTAACCATTACACCCGGAAATAATCAATCTGGTCTTTGCATTATCACATTAACTGTTCGCGATCAAAGTGAAGCATCATCAACATCATTCACCTTAACTGTCAATGCAGCACCAGATATTACTGATATTGGAGATCTCACCATTGCAGAAGATCAATCTACCGGATTTATTCCTTTTGAAGTATTTGATTCAGAAAGCGATTTTACAGAGTTGACCATTGTAGGGTTTGCATCAGATCAAAATATGGTTCGCAATGAAAATATTCAGGTCAATTGTTCAAGCATTGGTTGTACATTGTTAATAAAACCCAATAATGATGTATCTGGAAAGACATTAATTACACTCAGGGTTTCAGATGGCCAGGCTGTTTCAGAAGACACATTCTTGCTTACAATTGAGCCTGGTAATGATCCACCAAGAGTAGACATTGATATTGAGGCAGGTAATCCAGCCATAGCCGCAGGCGCTTATCATAGTTTGGCTGTGCGTGGCGGCAATGAAGTTATGGCCTGGGGAAGAAACGATCTGGGCCAGCTTGGTATTGGTATTAGTGGAGAAAACAAAGGCAAAAACTTTCCCCATATTGTGACAGGCATGGAGAAAATTGTTGATCTGGCTGGTGGTGAAAATCATAGCCTCGCACTTTCAAATGATGGCAACGTCTGGTCCTGGGGAAATAACAGTCATGGCCAATTGGGAATTGGAGACTTTGAGATCACACAAAAGGATACCCCGCAAAGTGTGCTGCTATTGACAGATATTGTTGCAATTGATGCGGGCTATGCCCACTCCCTGGCATTACAAAACAATGGTAATGTATGGAGCTGGGGAAGCAATACCAACGGTCAGTTAGGTAATGGTAAAGAGGGTCGAGAAACCTCGGAAAATAAACCATATCTTATTCAAACTCTGGATAATTGCGTTGCCATAGCAGCCGGATACGCACATTCTGTGGCATTGAAAAAAGATGGTACAGTCTGGACATGGGGATTCAACAGTACAGGCCAATTGGGTGATCAGTCGGAAACAGATACATCGGAACCAGCCATTGTTCCTGGCCTGGCCAATGTGATTGCCATTTCTGCCGGAGATTATCATACAGTCGCCTTGAAAAATGATGGCACAGTCTGGACATGGGGAGACAATCCCTTTGGTCAATTGGGTGATGGCACCACTATCACGAAAAATTTTCCAGTGCGTGTATTGGATATTTCCAATGTGACAGGCATTGCAGCCGGTTATGTTCATACATTGGCGCTTCGAAACGATGGCACAGTCTGGGCCTGGGGAGGTAATGCCTATGGCCAGTTAGGTGATAACAGTGATGTCAAAATGCAATCCAGACCAGTAAAAGCTGATATTTTTCCATATGGTATTGCTATTGAAGCCGGCCATGATCATAGCCTGGTGCTTAAAAGTGATGGCACTGTTTGGAGTTTTGGTGCCAATGGATATGGCCAGTTGGGTGATAATACCCTTCAAGGAACTGCCCATCCGCAGCAAGTTATTGGACCTGACAATTTTGATAAACTGAATATTGGTACTCCTTATACCATTGATGAAGATGATCAAACCGGTGCCATACTATTCTCTGTCACTGATGAAGAAACACCTTCAGAGGATTTGGTTGTCACTGTATCATCATCAAATCCTCGTTTGGTCGCTGAATCCAGTTTTATCAAAGAAGGCACCGGAAAAATACAAAGTCTGACCATTCGTCCGGTAAAAAATCAGTTTGGTTGGGCAACAATTACAATAAAGGCCAGTGATGGTATTTCTTTTTCTACAGACAGCTTTACACTGTGGGTCAATGAGAAAAATGACAGCCCGCAAATCTCAGATATTGGATATCAAAGTATTGATGAAGATACACTGTCTCCAAATATTCCATTTACAATCAGTGATATGGAAACACCGGCTGATCAATTACTCGTATCTGCCACATCATCCAATGCGGATCTGATACCCAATGCCAATATTCAAATCATTGGAACCGGTCAGGCCCGAACAGCATTGATTACTCCTGCAAAAGACATGTATGGTATTGCCACAATCACCATTGAAGTGAGCGATGGTATTGCTGTGGTGTCTGATACTTTCACTGTTCGGGTCAAGGATGTTAACGATGCACCTGAAATATCGCACATTGAAACGCAATTGATTGATGAAGATACTCCTTCACTGCCCATTTCGTTTCATATTTCAGATATGGAAACACCTGCTGCGAATTTGATTCTATCTGCATCAACGTCTGATCCTTCAAAAGTACCGGAATCAAATCTGTCTTTTTCCGGAACAGACCAGGATCGCGATGTGGTCATTATGCCATTACCAGATCAGAATGGCATTGTTCAAATCACAATAAAAGTGAGTGATGGTATCCTTAGCTCACAAGAAAGTTTTGATCTTACCATTGCATCGGTAAACGATCCGCCGCGTATTTCATCAATTGAAAATCAGGAGACCTGGGAATATGTTGTAAATGTCCCAATTGCGTTCACTGTGACAGATGCAGAAACTCCGGCAGATGATTTAACTATAATTGCGGAATCCAGTAATACATTGATCGTGAGCAATGATAACATTTCCTTAAGTGGATCTGGTCATGAAAGAACTGTCATTTTGAAACCATCTGAAGACCAGTTTGGCACAACAGATATTACCATTGTTGTTGACGATGGCAATACAAAAGAAATGGAAACATTTTCATTGACAGTCAACCCCAAGCGCGATTGGGATAAAAATGAAGACATTGTCACTTACAGCGATTTGGAAGATATTTGGGGACGCTCTTCCAATGATATCTTTGCAGTGGGAAATGGCGGTGCCATATTTCACTATAATGGCATTACATGGTCCAGGGTCGTGACAACCTATGATTACGATTTTAATGCGATTTGGGGAGATGTTGGTAATGTGTTCGTAGTGGGTAATAATGGTGTGATTTTGCAGTATGATGGTCATAGCTGGTCAAAAATGTTTTCCGGTACGACTGAACATTTGAATGGTATCTGGGGCAATGGCCAATCTATTTTTGCTGTGGGTACATATGGGACAATTCTTAAATTCAATGGGGTGAGTTGGATGGATATGTCCAGCGGAACGACGACGACCTTACTGGATATCTGGGGCAATGCAAATAAAATGTATGCTGTGGGTAATGGCGGTATGGTGCTTCAATTCAATGGGTTTACATGGGATACCATGTCCAATGTCACTGCGTATTCTTTAAGAGGTGTTTGGGGAAGTTCAGAAAATGATGTATTTGCTGTAGGAGATGGCGGAACAATTATTCACTATAATGGGACTGAATGGATTGAGCAGGAAAGGGGAAATTTTTCTTCGCTCAAAGGCATATGGGGACTTTCAAGTGATATTATTTTTGCAACAGGGCTTCAAGGAACTATTGTATCATACAATGGCAATACATGGGCTGAGACTGAAAGTGGCATTGCATACCCTTTAATGGGCATATGGGGTGCATCAATCACTGATATTTATGTCGTGGGTGAAAATGGGACGATCTTAAGACGTTCTACCGGTGAAGTCAGTGGAAAAATCACAACCACAATTACTGGTGGCAATTCCATTGTGGTAGGGGCTTCAGTCAGTATTGTAGAAACCGGGCAACACACGACAACCGATGAAAATGGTCAGTATGTATTTAGAAATGTACCTATTGGTGCATATACTGTAAAGGTTTCATCAGAGTATTTTAAAGAGATTACAATTTCTGATATTCGTGTGCCAGGCGGTGAAATTGACATTCCTGATATTGATCTGTCGGATTTGAAAACAGGTTTATATTCTCAATCAGAACTGGATAATGCTGTGTATAAAGAGCGTATCAAATATGATCCGGATGGAGATGGCGTTATTACGACTGAAAATGTTATCTACTTTCTGCAGTGGTTGGGGGGTTTTTAGAACCTTAGGATCATTCGAACGTTTCGAACCGGAATCAATGGAATACAATTTATGGATCAAAATAAATGCAAACAAAAAATATGTATTGCACTGGATGTTCATCATGATGAGACAGCCCTTAATCTGGTTGAAATTCTCAAAGATCATGTTGGGTATTTCAAGGTGGGAATGCAACTCTTTTATAAACATGGCCCCTGCCTTGTTCATCAGATTCGTAAAAAAGGTGTAAAAATTTTTTTGGATTTAAAATTTTACGATATTCCCAATACAGTGAGAAATGCCGCCATTTCATCAGTACATATGAATGTTAATATGTTCAATGTTCATGCAAGTGGTGGCCTTGCCATGATGCAACAAGCTGTTGAAGGGGCAAGAGAGATTTCTCAAAAAGAAAACCGATTCATGCCTGAAATTCTCGGTGTAACGATTTTAACCAGTATGTCATCCCATACCTTAACACATGAATTATACTGGCCAGGCACAATTCAAACGAGAGTATGTGAGCTGGCAAAACTTGCCCAAAAAGCCGGTTTGGATGGTGTTGTGGCATCTCCCCTTGAAATTGAGTGGATTCGATCTGCTTGTGGAAGTAAATTTAAAATCATCACCCCCGGTATACGCCCAAGATGGTCAGTATCCAACGATCAAAAGAGGGTAATGACACCTGCCCAGGCGATTAATGCTGGCGCTGATATTATTGTTGTAGGGCGTCCAGTTATTGAGGCAGAAAATCCGGTTGAAGCGGTTTGTCGATTATTTGAATAAAGAAATGATCGTCCAATTTTGGTTTTTCAATGTTTTTGGGATAAATTACCCATTTGCATCAGTCGGACAAGTCAGACAAGTCCGACTTGTCGAATTGGAATACTTATTATTCCTCAGGAATGCGTTGAAAATAATTTCCACAATTCGAATTTTTAAACAACTGGCATCCAAATCTTTAGATTTGTGCATACCAAATGTGAAAAAATGAACGCCAATCTTCACAAAAGGCGAACTTATTTTCATAAAGATCCTTAGAAAAATAAATTCCCCAGTTCGACAAGTCAATGAACAAAACCAAAAAAAACCCTTGAAATGATTGAATGATTTTTTGTTATATGCTATATATCTTTCACAATTAAAATCATGTCTGAATAAGTTTTGAATCAATTATTGAGAATACCTTATTATCCCAGGAGAGTTCCATGCAAAAAAATGTTTATTCAACATTTCAAGTGCTGATCGTACTTATTATAGCATTATCCGGTACTGCTCTGGCAATTGATGTAGGCCGGGTTCGCCAGGTATATTCTACAAGTCATACAGAGGATACACCATCAAACAATCCATATATTCAGATCAAATGGTATCCACCGGAAAATGGACTGGCAGATGGTTATTATGTATTATTCAACACTCAAATGACCCATACCTTTGATGAATTTAATACTGCTGATGAAGCTGTTGAATTAATTCGTAATGAAACCCAGGTGACCAGTCAAAATTTTAGTGGTGCTGATGGTGTGAACTATTATTGTCATATTGCTGCATTTGTTTTAGATACCAATGACAAAGAATTTATTGGAGAAACTGTTTCAGAAGGTCCATTTCCAATAGATACTGTCCCTCCGCTTATGCCGGTAGTTAATGCCCCCAATGCTGTTCGAAATCGAATGATTACCATTCAACCGGGGGCATATCGCGCCAATGAAATGTATATCAGTAATGTGGGTTTTGAACTTAATGGACAATGGGAAGATTTTGCACAAAAACGTCAATGGGAATTGCGAGATATTCAAGGCAATCAAATGATTTATATTGTATTTCGAGACCTGGCAGGTAATACATCCAGAGCCACAGCAGCCATTCGATATGATACCATCGGCCCCATTGCTGAATTTATTACATCCGAGACCATGCCAGCACGTTCATCACCCATGCATATTACGATTGTATTTGACGAACCTGTCACGCAATTTTCAGATACCGATATACAAACATCCAATTGTGAAATACAAAATTTTATAGCGGACCAACCGGATTTGTCCTCGCGTTTTTTTTTGGAATGCACACCTTTTACACAGGGAACTATCCAGCTTTCGATTTTGGAAAATGTGCTTGAAGATGAAGCGGGTAATGCGAATCAGCCCTGTGATGCATTCCAATGGATTTATGATACCAGCCTGCCACAAATTCAATCCATTAATGATCAAATGATTATTGAAAATGCTGGAAGTAAAAGCATTGCTTTTTCTATCACAAACAGTAATGCATTTAATGGGCGTTTAACAATAGATGCCTGGGCAGAAAATTCATCATTGGTTGATCAACAAGGCCTTGAGGTAAACAGTCAAGGAAATCCTTTTGATATTTCGCTTACAGCCGGATCAACTCAAAGCCTGGATTTAAAAATAACGCCCAGACAAGATCAATCGGGGGAAACCATCATTCATGTTCTGGTTTCCGATGCCACTGGCATGACAGCTCATACCTCATTTCAACTGAATATTTGGGATGCACCCAATATTTCTCCTATACCTGATTTACAAATGGAAGAATCAACATCTTACAGTATAGCAATTGTTCTTACTGATGTTTACAAACAAAATTTGGTACTTAGCATGACAACCTCAAATCCTGCACTCATGGGAACAGATCATATGACAGTCATTGGTCCTGTCTTTAACAGCATAAAATTTCCTTATAATTGTCAAACATCAAACCATGCAACCATATCACTTGATTTATATTTTGAACCGCCAAAAAATGAATATGGTAAGGTCAATATTACGCTAACAGCCACAAACACGAAAGATTTGAGTCAAACCCGGGCATTCAAACTGGATATTCTTCAGCGTAATGATTTACCAGAATTAGTGATGGCATCATCAGCGAGATGCTTTGAAGATCAAACTGCGAAAATACCGGTTGCAATTACTGATATTGATCAGGACGAATTGGTGGTTACAGCTCTGTCATCAAATGAATCGCTCATTTCAAAGAATGATATTCGATGGATGAGAAATGGTAAAACTTATCATAACCCCATAAGCATCCCACTTCAATCCACAATGACCCAGGATTTAATACTAAAGATTCAACCTGCTGCAGATGCATATGGGGATGCAACCATAACAGTTCGTGCCGAAGATCACGAAGGATTCACTGAAAAATCGCTTCAATTGATCGTTTTGTCAGATAATGATCCGCCGGTTTCTCCTGAGTCCATATCATTCACAATCAATGAGAATGTACTTAATGGCACAAAAGTCGGAAACATTCCTGTCTCTGATGTTGACAGCCTGACGCTCACCTACGCAATGGATCAGATCACTCCAATAGACCATTTTCGATTAAATTCAATGAATGGTGACATTACAGTCAATGGCAATATTGATTATGAGTCCATATCATTGTATCAATTGACTGTCCACGTATCAGATCCTTACTCGCATTCAACCACGCTGGTGAATATTCATGTGGCAAATATGAACGATCATCCGCCGCAAATTGAAGATAGTCTCGACTTAATTGTTCAGGAAAATACAGCCATTGGCACAACTATCAAAACAATAATGGCATCAGATGTTGATGAAGACCCACTTTCCTACACGTTGACCTTTGAAACAGCAAGTGTCCCCTTTGCAATTTCTCGACATACGGGTGAGCTCTGGATCAAGAATATTGTGGACTATGAAACCCAATCGCTTTATTCATCAATACTGACTGTATCTGATAGTGCCCATCAGACATCATGTCCTTTAACAATTACAGTTACAGATACGAATGAAGCTCCTGTAATCAGTGGTACGCCGGCATTGACTGTGATTCAGGGACAGGAATATTCTTTTCAACCCATCACTTTTGATCCAGATACCAATGACCAACTCTTTTTTTACATTACCGGTTTACCCCCATGGGCAGATCTTGATAAAGAAACAGGTCAATTGTCGGGTAAACCGACCAACGAACATGTGGGTATTTGGAAAAACATCAGTATTTTTGTGCGGGATAACAGCAATCTGTCAGTATCCTTACCATTATTCAATATAACTGTAATCAATGCCAATGATCCTCCAATTTTAAACAAACCCATTGCCGATGTTTCAGTGGACAAGAATAATGAATTTTCTTACACCATTCCTCAGGATACCTTTTTGGACCCTGATAGTGGAGATATCCTGTCATATCAAGCCACTGAGTTCAATAAAGATCAATTGCCAGCCTGGCTTAATTTTGATCCAGTTACGCTTCATTTTTCAGGCAAACCGGGCATGTTTGATGGCGGCATTTTTATCATTCAAGTCACTGCTGTGGATTCGTACCTGACTGCAACAGCCACATCATTTAAATTAACAGTGATTGATCATAACATTGTTCCAATAATTACACTTCCTGCACATGATATCGACTTTTATGAAAATAATGATGCTGCCATTATTGATAAGTTTGCAAGAATTGAAGACGAAGATTCTCTTAATTATGATAAAGGCGTGCTTTATGCAAGTATTATCAAAAATGGCACTTCAGATGACCATTTACAAATTAAAGATTATGGTTTTGGCATAACACCTATTGGTCTTGATGAAAACAAAGTATATTCTGGTGAACAATTAATCGGTACTTTTTCCGGTGGCATCTACCCGGAACCTTTGTCTGTGACTTTTACGCATTGGGCAAGTGAAGATATTGTCACTTCATTATTGCGAAATATCATGTTTGTCAATGATTCTGAAAATCCAGTGGATGGCGAAAGGCGTCTCATGGTGACAGTATCTGATGGTGATGGTGGCACCAGCGCGCCTGTTTATAAAACAATCAATGTGCATGCGACAAATGACAATCCAGTATTAATGATCAATGATCAGGTCATTGAAATCAGCGATCCCTATAGTTTACCGAATATCAGTGAAGCTGAAACCATTGTCTTTGAAAATGACCGCCGCATTCAAGTGGATGACAAAGATTCCGGAGATGGTATATTGACAGTTTCAATTTCTGCTGTGAAAGGTATCATCTCACTTAATTCGGAGAATATTAAATATTTCAAAGAAGTAACAGGCAATAAGACAAGCAATGTAACATGTTTGGGCACATTGGAACAAATCAATGCAGGATTAGATGCAATAACATATACCAATCATATCAATGCATTTGGTAAAGAGTCTCTTCTATTCTCTTTGAATGACAATGGCCATTCTGGATCTGGTGGGGGAGAATTTGTAAAACCTTCCATTACTTTTCGTATTAATGAAGTAAATGACCCACCACATTTTTCAACCATTTTGCCGCAAGTTCTTATGGAAGAAACAGCTGCTCAAATTGCATTTACAATCACTGAAACAGATTATCAAAATGTAGTTGTTCAGATAAAGAATTTTGAACAAGATATGATTTGTGCAGATTCAATATTTTTTGAAGGGCCCTTACTTGAAGAAGATTTTATCATAAACACCTCAGAAAGCGATCATGCGCATTTGACCTTGAATCTGAAACCCTGTCAAAATAAAACCGGTAACACTTTCATTACTCTCATTGTCAATGATGGCGTGCATACTGAAACCAGAAATATTGATATATATATTACACCAATCAATGATGCTCCAATTGTCAGTGATCAGTCGTTAACAATGAAAGAAGATTGCGCATTGTCAAAAGCCCTCTCTATTTCTGATACTGAAGAAGATTTTTTACAACTCACACTGATGACACCACCAAAGCATGGTCATGTTGAGTTAGATAGTATCAATCAGCGTTTTATTTACACACCACAAAAAAATGAAACAGAATCTGTTTATTTTACCTATCTTGCCCATGACGATGCATCATCATCCAATATCGGACGCGTAGATATCACAATTATCCCTGTAAATGATCCCCCAGAAATTGATGCCATTACTGATCAAACCTTCATTTCACTTCAAACAAGAGCAGTTGAATTTTGGGTCTCTGATGTGGATAGTGACGATATCAATGTCAGTGCCACATCCAGCAACACACAAATTATTCCCAATAACCAGGCTTATTTATCACTCATTAAAAACAATTATAATCAGTATACATTGTATATGAAGCCAATCCGGGATAAGTTTGGCACAACAACGATTACGATCACTGCAACAGATTCAGAGCAAGCATCCGGTAATGAAACATTCAAAGTTTACGTAAAACAAGTGGATAATCAAGGGCCGGTCATCAGTCTGAATTCGCCAGACGTTGTACAAATGGACCAAAATGATACATATATTGAGCCCGGATATAGTGCGATTGATGATATTGATGGTGATATTTCAGATTCAGTGACAACGCAAAGTGATCTAAACCCAAAGATTCCTGGTATTTATCATATTTTATATCATGCAATAGATGCTGCGGGTAACAATTCCGAACCTGCAGAGCGTATGGTTCTTGTTCACAAGAATCAGTTTACAACCCAAAAAATATCGGGCAACATTGTTGATGATGCTGGTGAATCAGTGGGTTGGGTTGATATTGTTGTGACCGGTCAGGGATACACTTATAATATAAGCAGTATATACAATGGTTTTTTTGAACTGGCACTCCCAATTACCTTTGATGGATCAGTTTGGCAAATGCGTTTAACAAGAAATGATTTTTATACACAAACATTAGAATTTTCTTCTCCCCGAACATTTGAAAGAATCACATTATTAAGTAAAGAAAGTAATAACGCAGAAGTTATTAAGGGACAATGCTTTGAACATCAAGTCGATGGCACGCATACTGTTTTACCGCAAGTGACCATTCGTGTACGATCCATAGAAAGTGGTGAATTACTTGCCACAGGTATATCAGACAACAATGGACATTATACACTGGCGGTTGATGTCAGATCTCACCCATACTCCTTTGAGGCTGTTAAATATGGCTATGAAAGTCAAACCTTTGCTACCAATGCGACATCTACAATTATTTTGATGCCTATTACAACAATCATTGTTGAGCAGCCTGAAAGTTCGACAGATCATACCACAGCAAGACATTTAGGCAAAGTTTCAATCTTTGTTAGTGCCATACCACCATTTAATGACGAGAACAATGAACTGATTGCAAATCTATTGGCTGAAAGTTCCAAAGAAATATCATTAGTAAAGAATTATATTGAAAATGATTGCAAATATAAACTTGAATATTCCAGATATGGCGACTTTTCAGTAACGCTTCGTGCAGATACCACTGAAGACAGGAATGCAAATAATAATTATTTTGTTGAAAAAACATTGCACTTTAAATCAGTTGAAAAATCGGCTCACGTATTTGTCACAAAGGGAGAAACGCAGTATCTGATTACCCAACCTTTTTATATAGAGCAGTCTGATTTATCGTCATTTATATGGATTGATCGTGGTGGTTTATCAGGCGTGGACATCCCAAGAAAATTGAATTACACCATTCGCAATTATAATTTCCCTTTAGAAGATAAACTCTATGATCATGTTGTTGAGTTTGAGCTTCATGACGCTTTTGGTCGAGAAATTAACATGGTTGATCATCCCATTTGTTTGGGGATAGGATTTGACGCACCAGTAACACGAGACAATCTAAATAATCAAACCTATGAACTGATTCATGCTGAAACTGTTCAAGATTTGCTTTCAGGTCAAGGCTTGCAGGTAGAATCTTCCTTTTCAATTTTTGAAAAGCATGTATCATTATGTACATCTCATTTGAGTGCATTTGGATTTCGTAAAAGTGAGAATCAGGAAAATAAATCTGGCTCGGGTAATGATTCTGGGGGCTGCTTTTTGATGACTATTCCTTAGCTGGAAAAAAATTTCCAATCCGACCGGTCTGACCTTGCCTGACTTGATGGACAGTCACCGAAATAAAACCAATATTCGAAACCAATGAAGAAGCGACCCTTATGGTTCGCCCCTTTATTGGTTTCAGACATCGTTTGCATTCCGGTTCTTTGCTCGTTCCCAGGCTCTGCCTGGGAACGTGTTCTTGGCGGCTCTGCCGCCCTTTCAGTTCGTAGGTGGCAGAGCCACCTCGGAAAACGTTCCCAGGCAGAGCCTGGGAACGAGCACTGGAGCGAGTTTGCGCTTAGCCTGACGGCTATGTGGTTCGCCCCTTCATTGGTTTCAGACATCGTTTGCATTCCGGTTCTTGCAAATAAAATTGATGAAATTGAACTTTTTCTCTTATATACGCCTGACAAACATATATTCGCCCATATTATTACAGAATTGACTCAAATTCATTTGAACCATTCGTTCATGGTAAAAAAACGCCACCAAATCCAATAAAAATAAGAATAAACTCTAGACGTACTTTGTGTTATATGCTATTGAATCATGCGATACAAAACATTAATTCAATATTTAGCTCCAGGAGTACACATTTATGAAACTCGGCATAATCGGTCATCCCGGTTCCGGCAAAAAAACTTTATTTGAAGCATTCACAGGCATGTCCATCGAAGCAGCCCAAAAACAAGAAGATCTTGTTGGCACAATAACTGTACCTGATGAACGTATTGATCATTTGAGCAACATTTACCAACCCAAAAAAACGATTTATGCTCAAGTTGCCTATTATTTGCCGGCTCATTTAGCCGGTCAGAAAGAATCGCAAAAATCAGAAAGCGTTTGGGCAGGTTTACGCAATTGTGATGCATTGATACATGTTGTTCGAAATTTTAAAATGTATGGTATGGATGAACCCTCACCGGAACAAGACTACCTTAAACTTTCAGAAGATATGATATTGGCTGATTATCTGGTGGTTGAGAAACGAATTGAACGTATTCAAAAAGAAAGAAATAAAAAAAATGTTGGTAATAATGAGTTAAATTTGTTGAAACAATGCCTGGAATTACTTGAAAAAAATCAACCGATTCGATTTAATCAAGAATTGGCTTTGGCACCAGAATTGAAAGGATTTGCATTTCTTACTGCGCTCCCCACATTAATTTTGTTCAACAATGCTGATGAAGACAATACGCTGCCAGAACTTCCCGATTGCCTCATAAATGAAACAGTTTTACCCATTCGTGGCAAGCTGGAACAAGAATTATCACAAATGACTGAACAAGAAGTGGCTGAATTTTTAGAAGAATTTGAAATTTCAGACTCGGCAATGACACGTATTATCACAGCATCATATGAACTAATGGGATTGATTTCTTTTTTTACTGTGGGTGAGGATGAGGTTCGCGCCTGGACCATTCCCAAAAACACACAGGCTGATGAAGCTGCTGGGGCAATTCATACAGATTTTAAAAAGGGATTTATTCGGGCGGAAGTTTTATCTTATGCGGATTTTATTGATGCCAAAAGCAAATACGCTGACGCGCGAAAAAATGGTACAGTTCGATTGGAAGGGAAAAATTATATTGTTAAAGATGCTGATATTATTCACTTTCGATTTAATGTATAAATAAGTATTGTTTTTGTGGTTTGGAGTGTCCAAACAATAAACATATAATTTATGTAAAAGGGAGATTTTTTTAATGAAACGATTTAATGTGTTAATGATTTTTTGTATGAGTATTATCATGGTAATTGCAAGCACTGCTGCAGCGAAAAAGCCATCATTGTCCAAATGGAAAGCATCTTTTGATCCTTCCGGCGCTAAATACAAATGTATTGTTTCAAATGTATCTCACCCGGTGATTAAAGGAGTGTATGCCGGATTTGCAATTCGTGATGAAGTATGGAAACGTTCCAAAGGGCAAATCTATGTTGATTTTAAACCTTTTTCCATGCTTGGTGGAGAGGTTGAGGTTTTGAATCAACTTCAAATGGGTGCCATTCAAGGTATGGGATGCAGTTCGGTTGCGGCAACCAATTTGGGCCCCAGATTTGGACTGGTCAACCTGCCTTTTTTGATCAATTCTTTTGAAAAGCTGGATCGCTTTACTGAAAGCGGCAAATTATTTGTTCATTTTATGCGCGCAATGGATCATCAAGGCATCATGGGATTGGACATTACTGGCTATGGGAATTATGGTTGGGCCACCACAACTCCGGTTCACTCCCTTACTGATGCAAAGAAGGTGAAATTTCGTGTTGCTGAAGCGGCTGTTAATCAGATGCTTTACAAACAATGGTCCATTAATCCGGTTGTTATGCCCTGGCCGGATGTGCCGGTAGCGCTGAAACAAGGTGTTATTACCGGATTAGATCATACGCCGATGGTTTGTAATATTACGAAAAAATTTGAAGTGGCAAAATATTACACCTATGTCAATTATGCCCAAGGATTGTTTATCTGGATTTTTAATAAAGCATGGTTGAACAGCCTTCCACAAGATCTTCAACAAATCTTTATTAAAACTGTTCATGATGTGTGTGCTTCCATTCGAAAACAAACACGTGATCAGGAAAATCAGGAAATTGAAAAAGCCAAAAAAGCAGGCATCACTTTTATTAAACTGTCTGATCAAGAAATTAATATGCTGAAAAAACGTGGGCATGCAGTGCATGAGCGGTATAAATCTGAAATAAATGCCTTGTATCCAAATGATATTTATCGGCCAAAGAATTTCTTAAAGGAAGTTCAAGATTTTATGGAATATAAGCCATAGAAAAATGTCCAGGCATGGTAAAAGCCCAGTTTTTGGGCTTTTACCACACACAGAAAAAAAGAGTCAAACATGCGAAAAATTTTATCTATTGTCGACAAAATACTATCATTTCTTGAAGACTGGACATTATTCATTGCAGTAATTATTGCCCTGATAGCATTATTCTGTAACGTCGTACTGCGTTATGGTTTTAATTATTCCCTGGCATGGTCTGAAGAGCTTGTCCGAGAGGTAATTATATATACAACATTTATCGGGTGCAGTGTGGCAATAAAAAACAGATCCATGATCAAGATTGATGCCCTGGTTCAACTATTTCCAGTACTCAAGCTACCACTGAATTATTTAAGCCATCTGGCAACGATTATTTTTTCCAGCATGGTCATCTATTATGGATGGCTCATGGCTGCACGTCAGGTCATCACCCATCAAAAAACAATCATCATGCAAATCCCAAAAGTATATTTATATTCCATTTTACCTGTAATGGGAATTTTGATGCTCATTCGAACCATTCAAGTGATCTACATTGATATAACCAATGAAGAATTATAATATACAAAAAGGAGAATGGCGTTATGGAGAGTAATTACCTGATTATAGGTCTTATTTTACTTGGTTGCATGGCTTGCTACATACCTGTTTTTATGTGTTTATTCTTTACCGCAGTGGTTGGATTTCTCGTGACAGGCAAACCCATATTATTTTTATTTAACAGCTTTTTTTTAAGTATGGATAAATTTGCTCTGGTCGTAGTGTTGTTCTTTATCTTATGCGGAAATATTATGACATCAGGCAGTATTGTGGATAAATTAATTAAAGTTGCCAATGCACTGGTAAGCTGGTTACCTGGTGGACTAGGAATGGCAGCAATTATTGCTTGCGGCCTGTTTGGAGCCATTTCTGGCTCAACTGTTGCAACAGTTGTTGCTTTGGGTGGCTTTATGATTCCAGCCCTTCTTGATAATGGTTATGATGAACAATACACCCTGGGTCTGATGACGACATCACCAAACCTTGGGGTCATCATTCCGCCAAGTATTGGCATGATTCTGTACAGTATGATCAGCAATGTTTCTTTGGAAGGTCTTTTTCTAACAGGTTTTGTTCCCGGCCTATTAATTATTTTGGGCGCATGTTTATATACATTTCTCGTGTACCGCAACAATACAACAATTGTTCGCAAGCCGATCCCTGACTTAAAAAACGTGTTTCAAGTTTTAAAAGAAGGGTTTTGGTCGTTAATGCTTCCGGTCATTATTTTTGGTGGCATCTTTTCAGGTGCATTTACAGCCAATGAAGCTGCAGTTGTGGCTTGTGTTTATGCTTTTATTGTTGAGTTATTCATTCATAAATCAATCAGATTCTCTGATGTCAAAACAATCACAGTCAATTCAGCAGTAACATCTGCCACATTACTCATTATTGTTGCCGGAGCAACATGTTTTGGTCGCTACTTAACATTTGAAAATATTCCCGGACAGATTACAGAAGCTGTATTACAAAGCATTCAGTCTCCTGTTGTGTTTCTGTTTGCTATCAATATATTACTATTGATCATCGGAATGTTTATGGATATTATCTCAGCCACCTTGATTCTGGGGCCAGTCTTTTTGCCCATGTTGGAAGCATTTCAGGTTGATCCACTTCACTTTGGACTGATCATGACTGTCAATCTGGCCATTGGCTATTGCACGCCTCCTATGGGAGTCAGCTTATATATTACAGGCGCCATTGGCAAGCGGGATTTGATTTTTGTATCAAAAGCGGTTGTTCCTTTTTTAATTATACAAGTCTTTGTATTGATACTGATTACTTATTTACCTGAAATCGTTCTGGCATTGCCCAGGATGATGGGATTTGTTTATTAACAGTGAAAAAAGACAATAAAACAATATATGTTTGCCAGACATGCGGGTATCAAAGTCGAAAATGGTTGGGAAAATGTAATGAATGTAATACCTGGGGCAGTCTTGTTGAAGAAGTTGAAATAAAAAAACTCTCGGGTAAAACGCAAAAAAATCAGACCAATAAACCTGTATCTATTGACAACGTTCATATAGAAAACGATTTTCGTTTGAAAACGCAAATTGACGAATTTGATCGGGTATTGGGAGGCGGTCTTGTACCGGGTTCTCTTATTTTGGTTGGCGGTGATCCGGGAATCGGCAAATCAACCTTGATGCTTCAAGCGCTATCCGGCCTGGCAAAGGCAAATCACAAAGTTTTGTATATTTCGGGTGAAGAATCCATCAGGCAAATCAAAATGCGAAGTGACCGCTTGAATACTTCACATAAGAATATGTGGATTGTTTCAGAAACAGATTTGACCGCCATTCACCCAATGATTGATTCTGTTGCACCGGATGTATTGGTTGCAGATTCCATTCAAACCTTATTTAGCCCTGATCTTACAGCAGCACCAGGAACAATCAGCCAGGTACGTGAAGCGGCCATGCAGATCATGCAAATAGCTAAAAAAAGTCATTTGCCGGTGTTAATTGTAGGGCATGTTACCAAAGAAGGTGCCATTGCCGGCCCTAAACTTTTGGAACATATGGTTGACACAGTGCTTTCTTTTGAGGGAGACCGCAATCATGTTTTTAGAATATTAAGAGCTGTAAAAAATCGGTTTGGTTCTACTAACGAAATTGGTGTCTTTGAAATGAAAGATGCCGGCCTTGAAGAAATTAAAAATCCATCAGCGGTTTTTTTATCAGACCGACCTGAAAATGTTCCAGGATCAGTTGTCACAGCAAGTATGGAGGGTACACGGCCAATTCTTGTTGAAATTCAGGCCCTTGCTTCACGAACTGTTTTTGGAAATCCCAGACGAACTGTTTTAGGAATTGATAGCAACCGCGTGGCTGTTTTGGTAGCAGTGGCAGAAAAAAAGGCTGGATTGAACCTGATGCAGCACGATATCTTTGTAAATGTTGCAGGCGGGGTCAAAATTGATGAACCAGCTGTTGATATGGGCATTTTAACAGCCATTGCATCCAGTTTTTTGGATCAGGCCGTGCCCAATCACACAGCAGTCTTTGGTGAAGTTGGGCTTACAGGGGAAATCAGGCCCATCAGTCATCTGGAATTGCGCGTGTCAGAAACATCAAAAATGGGGTTTCAACGCTGCCTGATTCCTTTCAGTAATTTAAAACGCATGACACAAAAGCCTGAAATTGAATTAATTGGCATTCGTGACGTGCAGCAAGCGATGTTGTATTTGTTTGAATAATGAATAAAAACAAAAAAAAATCATGGGCAGACCATTATACGCATCAAGCGAAAAAGGAAAAATATCCAGCGCGTTCAGTGTATAAACTCAAAGAAATCCAAAGCAAGTACAAATTGATTCGCTCAAGTTATACTGTATTAGACCTGGGATGTGCCCCTGGATCATGGTCATTATTTGTTTCTGAAATTGTTGGACAGTCGGGTTATATCACCGGAATTGACCTCAAAAAACTAGACATTCAAATTAAGGTTCCCCATAGCTTGATAAAAGATGACATTTTTTTGATCAAAGATTCGAAAACAATCATCGGCGCCCCATTTGATGTCGTTTTAAGTGATATGGCGCCCAATACAACTGGCCGAAAGGATGTTGATGCCTTGCGATCATTTCAGCTATGTGAAGTAGCTCTGGAAGTATCGCATAAACATTTAAAACCCGGAGGACATTTTGTGTGTAAAATCTTTCAGGGAGAAGATACCCATCAAATGATTGATGCTGTTAAGGATTGTTATGCTGCATGTCGTTTGTTTAAACCCAAATCAACACGCAAAGCCAGCAATGAAATTTATATTATTGGAATGAACTATAAGTTACAACAGTCTGTGTAGGGCGAATCCTTTTTTCGGGAATAACAATGCCATGAAAAACAAAGTTGAACGATCATACATACAAAAAAGTATATCCCTTTTCATCTTTTGATTCAGATTACATTTATTGAAACAATAATTAATAATTCAGTTCACTTTTGCAATCATATTCAAAAAGTGAACGATCATAGGAGAAAGAAATGTCAGGACATAATAAATGGTCAAGTATTAAACACAAGAAAGGTGCAGCAGATGCAAAACGTGGAAAAATATTTTCCAAACTCATCAAGGAAATAACAGTTGCCGCCCGAATGGGTGGTAGTGATCCCAATGGCAACCCACGCTTGAGGGCCGCTGTTTCTGCAGCAAAAACTGAGAATATGCCCAAAGATAATATTGAACGTGCCATAAAAAAAGGAACAGGCGAACTTGAAGGTGTCAGTTATGAGGAAATTGTTTACGAAGGCTATGCACCCGGCGGTGCAGCGGTTTTGGTCGAATGCCTCACTGATAACAAAAATAGAGCGGTTGCTGATGTTCGTCATTTATTCAGCAAATCAGGCGGCAACCTGGGTGAAAATGGCTGTGTTTCATGGATGTTTGATAAAAAAGGTTTGATTGTTGTCAACAAAGATAAGACTGATGAAGACCAGTTAATGGAAATTGCCATTGATGCGGGGGCTGAAGATGTTAACGATGAAGATGACACCTTTGAGGTTATTACTGACATTAGCGATTTTGAATCAGTAAAAGATGCCATTGAAAACGCATCCATTGAAACAGAAATGGCTGAAATTACTATGATTCCTCAAAATATGCTGACCTTAGAGGGAAAGGAAGCAGAACAAACCATTCGTCTCATGGATGCACTTGAAGATTGTGATGATGTTCAAAAAGTCTATACAAATGCAGATATTCCAGAAGATCTATTGAATTAATAGTTTTAAAAAGTATCTGAACAACCAGGTTTTTTATGCCTGGTTGCTTCAATTAAAAAAAATACAAATCAAATATATTTTTTTTCAAATTGTATTGACATGCACAAATAGACTTGATAATAATAAAAACTATGTTTTTAAGTTTTCTTTTGCAAACAGTGGCTTTATCTTTACAAAGCCATATTTTTTAGTAACTATAACCAGCCATGAAAGACAGTATAAAGGCGATGGCAAATCAGGATACATTTTTAATTTGAACATGCTATTGCAAAACCGATTATTTTTTACCAGCCAAGGAATATATTTTTATTAACCTGCCAAGTAATCAATGAACAGGTATAGATATAAATGATATTCTATTATTGGAGCACAAAACAATAATCAATCAACGAACCAATAACCCTTTCGCATACAAATGGGATGAATAATCTATCAACATGATCATAACATAAAAAGACATTACATATGCATATATAATATTCAGTAGAAGTGTCTGAGGTTGATCATTGCATTATTTGCGGAATATGAATGAATCATTATTTTTCCGGTTACTGATTTGCCATTCTGCAAACAGTTCCGGTATAGTTAACTTAATTTATTTTATAGGAGATTTTTGTTTATGAAAACAATTTATGTGGGAAATATTCCTTTTAGCAGTACCAAACAGGATATTGAACAGCTGTTTGAGAAGCATGGTGAAGTCCATTCGGTAAAATTTATCAATGACCGAATATCCGGAAAATTCAGAGGTTTCGGCTTCGTTGAAATGGATGAGGATGCCGCTGATAAAGCTATCGAAAGTTTAGATGGCTTTGAGATGGAAGGACGCAATTTAAAGATTAATGAAGCAAAAGGACGAAAACCACTCCGCCAAAATGATCGCGGCGGCGGCGGCGGCGGCGGAGGCGGTGGTTATAACCGAAATCAACGTTCTTATAATAGCAATAACAGACGTTCCTATGGGGATCGACGTTATTAATTATTTTCTTTGATTCATTCATCTTTACCCCATGATAATTGAAAGGTATTAAACCCGCTTGTTATTATTTCAAGCGGGTTTTTTTTTGCTTTCAACAGATGTTTTTTATATAATTATGATCTCAGATGTAATACTGTCAAATGATTCTTGACATGTAACAGCATTTATACTCTGCAATATCAAACACTACCCGAGAAGGAGCTAAGAAGTCAGGGCATCCTTCATATTCCAGTTAACTGCAAGGGTGGGGTATCACTTGAATCATTCGCAACTTCAGACTGCAATGGTTCAGTTTCAAATGGCAGATTTAACTGCTTATAATGATATGGTAGATTAATTGTTATCACCTCCTTTCAATCTACCTAATTTTTATACAAAAAAACACAATATGGGGTAAAGCACTCTAGAGCAATCGTTAACATTTTAAAATAATTAGCAATACAATATCTGTGTCAAGCAGACTACAAAAAGCGCCACGCTTTTTATTTCTTTGCTAAACCGAGTTTATAGAAGGTTAAACATTCTATTGTTAATCCTTTTTGCTTTTTGTAGCAGCTTACACCTGTTCATTGTATTTCATTCTTGACCAAAGATAATCGTTCAAGGTAGGTAAAATCCAAATGATATTCCAATATGTATGTATAAATTTCATTACATATTTTCAAAAGTCTCAACAGTTACATTTATTCTCATCCAATCCAGTTGAGGCACATTTTTGCGGTGCTTAGTATGTAGTTATAATCAAAAAAGAAAGGATTAACATGTTTATATGAATATAGATTTGATTTCTGCTGTAAGTGCTATAGCTCAAGTTTTTATAGGGATTGGTACTTTTGTTTTATCATATGTTATTTGGAAAAGTTCGGATCGAAAAGCAAAACTCGATTTTCTTCAATTAATACAAAACGATTGGAACGAATACAACACTTTAATTCTTTCATTTCCTAATTTAGCTAAAATTTCAGATGAAATATTAGCTAATGAAGGATATATAGTACAAGAAGACAAAAAAAGGCTAAAGCGTTATTTACAATATAAAATACTTAATATACTTGAATCAGAATATTATGGACAACAAGAAG
>Ga0272440_1000594_pt1 | contig 30512 bp, 28 predicted proteins | sample SSMMMBAug17_FD_192440 | JGI IMG/M metagenome (GOLD analysis project Ga0272440, IMG submission 192440) | Marine sediment archaeal communities from Little Sippewissett salt marsh, Falmouth, MA, United States - SSM-MMB-Aug17 | ecosystem: Environmental > Aquatic > Marine > Wetlands > Sediment ... | reverse complement strand
TAAAAAAATGATCATACAATGTGTTATTCCAGCAGGTCATCAGGCATGGTTTTCATGCGCAAGGGCAATAAATACATAATTAATAAAGTCAATATCCAGGCGATCAGCATGCCGGCACAAAAGACAAGAATGTGGTTCTGCAGTGATACTGGCAGTAAATCTGGTGTTTTAAATGGCATAACATCCGAGAAACTTGTTGATGCACCAACAAAATGTGCATTGATTAAATACCGCACACACTGAATCGATATAGCTGCAGCAATCATACCAACAACCAGGGTCATTCCGATCTGAAACAAGAGCATTCCATAAATGTTAAGTCGTTCCATTCCTTTTGCCAAATAAATGCCATAATAATGTTTTCGATGACCAATCAGGGTAGCGATCATTACACCAAATAATGCCACCAAAAAAAGAATAAACAATACCAGGTAAGGTGAACTGAGAATATCAATGATTTGAATCAGTGCCCCAAAACGTTTCAATGCATCAGCATAGATCCAGGGAATAAGCAACGGCTTTTGATCCATATCCTTTAAGCTTGCAATGGCAGTATTTAAAAGACCTCTGTCAGACACATAAACAAATGCTCGTGGTGAACCGGGTAATGTCTGAATAAACTGATATTCGGGATTTTCATCACACTGGTTCTGGGCGTCAAAAGGCAACATATCTTTGGGCAATTTTCTACAGGGCAATGCAATTTGATCAAATGATTTCAGTTGAATGATATCGCCAGCAACCGGATTTGCAATCCGAATCTGTGAAGAATCTATGCCGAGATCATCAACACAAGCATTCACCCAAAATTCTGGTATCGGTCTTTGGAAGTCCATATAGATTTGACCTCGTTTAGTGACGAAACGTCCTCTAAGACATTGGGCGAGTTTTTCACGATTGGCTGATGGGATCTGTTTTTTTAAATAAAGGGTTTTGGCACGTTTTTGATGTTGCGTTTGTTCAATTTCGGGAAAATAACGAATATTGCTATATTGATATGCTTTTTCAAGGGCTTGATAGTGGTTCCAGGGAAACAAATAGGCAAATTTTCCTGGAATCGGAAAACGATCCACCCATACAACATTCAGACGCAATAAATCTTTGACTGAGCCAACAAGAAGCCATATGTGTGTGTTGTCAGAAAACAAAAAGTCTGTTTTAGAGGGGATCTTTTTAAAAAGTGGTGATGGCAGTAATGTTTCAAGCCGATCTCGATATGCATCATATTTAAAATATGATTTAAAAATAGATCGATTCAACACAATAACGAAAGATTTATCTTGAGCGCATTTTGTCGCATATGTCCAGAGGGGATCATTTTCAGTTACAGCAATCCCTTCAAATCCTGGGCTTTCAGGATCTTTGGGGTGTTTGTGCCATAATTTTTCTCCGGGTAAAGAGAGGCTAATGTGGTCAACTTCCTGATAGGGATAGATACGTAATCCTGGCACATGCCTATTTGTGGTACTGCCTTCAAATGACCCCATTGAATTTACTTGATTGACAATTGATGAATCAATCAGATTTTTTCCGCCTGATGTATATGGATTGGCACGCACCCAAACCGGTATGCCATGACCCGGAACGCGTCCTAAAAGCAAGTCAACCATTCGTTCGGATAAACCTTCGCGTGTGGATGACATCAAGAGCGCAAACAACAATACCAGCATGGATAGCAGGGTTAACCATAAAAAATCTCGATTGACCGGTTGACGTCTTAAAGAAAATTGCATGAAAAATTCTTTTGTCGCAACAGGTAGCCAGTAAAACGCTTTCATTGTGAAACCTCTTTCCATTGGCATGTTTGTTCGGTAACACATAGGTGACGACTGACACCTGCATTTTCTGGATCTTTTTCATGGTGGGTAACCCAGACAAGCAAACGTTCAGGTTGCTCTGCGACCCATTCAAAGATTGAATCCATGACAATTTGACGCGTTTTAACATCAAGATTGCCAGTCGGTTCATCAGCAAACAGGACTTTTGGGTCGTTTATCATGGCCTGTGCCAGCGATACACGCTGACGTTCACCGCCTGATAAGTGTTGATAGGGATATTTGACAAGCATGCTCTCAACTTTTTCGTTATTCCGAAGCACTTTTTTCAGCACCTGAAACGCTTTTCTTTCAGCATCTTTACGTGAAACGCCATTAATTCGTTGAGGATAGATCAGATTTTCAGCAACAGTCATATGAGGTGTCAATGTACTATCTTGAAAAGCAAATCCAAACAAAGATTTGCGACAATAAACAGCCTGTCGTTCTATCCAGTTTTTTTGTGAAAAATGATAGTTTTTTTCATGAATGGTCCAAACAATTTCTCCTGCTGCTGGTTTCATCATAACAGCCAAACCATTTAAAAACGTACTTTTTCCAGCACCGCTTTCACCCACAATCGGAATTTTTTGCTGCATCAACGCACAACGATCTGGAATTTGTAAATCAGGAATATGAATAAAAAAAGATTTATGATGTGCTTTTCTTACAAATGTCACATTTTTCAGATGGCAATAAGTTTTCACTGGTTGTCAAATACCTTTATAAATCGGTTTTCGTTTTTCTCGAAATGATTTCAATCCTTCCAGGCGATCTTCTGTTGGAATTGTCATCCAATAGGCATTGGACTCAATCGCAAGACCGGTATTCAGATCTGTTTCCAAACCATGATTAATCGCATATTTGGCCTGTTGAATTGCTATGGGTCCAGTTTCACAAATCATTTGAGCCATTTTGATCGATTCATCCATCAATGACTCAGATGAATACACGGCATTGAGCAAACCAATAGATAGCGCTTCTTTTGCAGTGATTCGTTTACCAGTAAAAATCAATTCTTTGGCTTTTCCTCTACCCACCAATCGGGGTAAACGCTGGGTTCCACCAGCTCCAGGAATGATTGCAAGTCGCGTTTCAGTCAGACCCATCATTGCTGTTTCAGCGGCAATTCGAATATCACAAGCAAGCGCCAGTTCGGTTCCACCTCCTAATGCAATCCCATTGATTGCTGCAATGACTGGTTTGTTCATATTTTCAATGAAAGTAAAGAGATTTCGGATGGTAAAAATAAACTCTTTAACCTGCGTATCTGACAGAGTCGCCCGCTCTTTCAAATCAGCACCCGCACAAAAAGCACGATTTCCAGCACCCGTGATAATTACCACACGAATATTTGAATCAAAATGGACATCTTCAAATAGCTGCTTCATGGCCTTCAATAAATCGAAATTACATGAATTCATGACAGATGGCCGATTTAAAGTGACAGTAAGAATTTTATCTTGTTGTTCTGTCAGTAAGACGTTATTGTTCATATTAACTCCCATGCAATTATTTACCTTGCAATTATTTATCAAAATGTTACAGCAAAAAATAACGTTGGGTTAATACGCCATTCATCATCTTCATCAAAAAAACGATGGGAAATTTCAACTTCTGTACCCACCACAGAATTGGAAAAAAAATGATCCTTTCCAGTAAAGCTGGATAGTTTTAATCTTAATTGGGGTTCTGTCAACAGTATGCGATAGCTTTTGTCTTTAATAAACAGTGAATTTTCTTCCCAATAATCCAGAAATCCATTAAATTCCATTTGAAGGGGTCCCACACGAAAGGGTTGCCCCCAAGCAAAGGTTATTTGCCAGGAAACATCGTTTTGATAGCCGTTTAAGTCATCAATAAATGCCTCCTTTCGATCACAATCCTTTACAAATAAACTCAAATTGGAAAAACCATAATTCGGTTGTCCTGAAAAATCTATTGACACACCCGCCAGCCAGGATGTTGGAATAAAATCAACATCAGCGCCATTATATTGAAATGCCAGGTATACCTCTCCCAAAAAAGAAGATGGAATTAAGTCCTTTTCCAAAATCTTATCCAGGCTAAAACGCGGCGCAATTTCAAAATAAATTGTATCGGGTGTTTGTCTGAAAGTTGGTTTCGTTTCCACATCCATAAACAAAAAAGTATCCCCATACTTCCATTCAGAAAAATGCTCAACTGTCAAGGTCCAGATATCATTGTTATCATTATCCCAATATGGTGTGGGGAGAACCCGGTTAATATCTGCATGAAGTTGACATTCTGTTTTTTTGAAATACGTTTCACTGAAAGCATGAGTTGAACACAAAAATAAAATAAGCGCCAAAACCCATAATTTAAATAATTTTCGTCTAACCATTTTTCCTCCTATTGCCAAAATGTTCAATCGTTCATGATTGTCTACCCAGAAGCTTCATGGGCTTTGATCATTGTTTCGGCCATTTTTCTTTCTTTTGCGCTTAATTCAAAATAAATAGCGCAAGAGCAAGAATATCATATGGCCGAAACAAGGATCAAGGCCCATCATGGCAAAGAGTCTTATCAATAAATTAATAAATTTTCAAGTATTTATTATGTTTTGAAAAAATATCATGAACAGTTTATCATGCAACAATTCATTTCGATCATTTTAATAAAGTACATATCAACCAATGTTTACAAATAAGCTTTTTCTATTTGTTGGATGATATAATTGTTGTCTTTGCTATGATTATTAATGACCTTTTTCAAGTCATCAAATAAATCATATATAGATGATAATGTGTTTTGAATGGTTTGATTTTCAATCAATCCTTTAGATTCAATAAATCTTAACCATGATGGAATGCTTTCATAAAAAACAATGCCCTTAATGATTCTTACATTCCAAATTGTAAAAAAGCTTGCGATAAATCGTTCTGTTGTGATTCTATCGGGGCATAAAATGTGATCAAAGAAAGGGATCACTTTTTTTCTTTTTTGTTTGGGAGTCACAATTTTTTTCAATAATGAACCATCATCGTCCATTTTTCCTTCAACACGAGATATTAAGTATTCATTAATAGCTATTCTTGCCATTCTCGCTTTTGGAAATAAAAAACCTTCTTTGTTGACAAGATAACCCATAAATTCACAGGATAAAACATACACATTTTCAGAAAAATCATCTAATGATACTCTTTTGGGCTTTTTTTGAGGGGCACCTTTTTTCTTCTTATCAGGCGGTTTTCTCAATTTACATTTATAATTAAAACTTTCATCAGTCCAGGCATGATCCGTCTTGCCAGTAACATTTGCCATATAAGCTTTTAGTTTTTCCAAATCGGTTTCTATAAACGTATTCAGTTTATTTAATAAGATATCGTTGTCAGGTTCTGGATGAGATGATTCCTGTATATATTTTAAAATTTCAAAATCTGCTGATTTCCATGCGTAATCCTCAATTGCAAACTGCATAATTTTTTCTGCATTTTTGACATTTTCCCATCCTGCATGCATGATGTTCAGTAAAGTATCTAAATCATAGTAATATGACAAATGATCTATTCTGGAAGAAAAAATATCCATATCAAGATTTGGATTTTCTGCTATTTCTGTTGTCAATGCGATGGCTTCTGACTTATTCTCCTCAGCCAATGCCAATTTAGCTAGAAAATTTAACAAATATGAACAATCTTTTTCATATATTTTATGATATTCCTGCTTGATTCTGTGAACAATTCTTTTTAAAACAAAATATTCATCTGAACTTTCACAAGCAGAATACAGGCTTTCTATCAGATCATAAGTATCATAATGTTTAATTTCATTGGGATCATCAAGAATTTCTTCAATGATACTGACTTTTTGATCAAAACTCTTTTCTTTATATGCGTTCCAGAATTGCTTACTCCGTTCAAAATCCCAGTCTTTCTCATTGTCTTCTTCACTGTCTTCTTCATTGTCTTCTTCAAAATCATCCGCTGAATCAATCAATTGATTGATCGGTTTTATTTTATCAAGCGCCTGATTTTGTATGTCTTTTTGAGGAATGTGTTGTTCACTGGCACTGGAGTGCTCGTCTGCCTTTATTTGTTGTTTTTCTTGAACAGCTTGTTGTTCTTTTTTTCGAAGACAACATTTCTTGTATTTTTTACCACTACCACATGGGCAGGGTGCATTTCTTCCTGTTTTCATTTCGTATAATTTGCCAGTATGATGTTGTGTTAATGTTCAGAAATTTGATCTGAAAACGAATTCATTACGATGAATGCTTCAGTATTTTCTATACTATTCTTTCCATATGATTGCAACATGGCAAAACAAAAAATTACAAATATATTACATAAGACCTTTTTCATATATTATTATCGTCCAACTTTGGTTTTTCCAGTTCAGGATGACAATCACTGACTAACACGGACACCCACATCACGCGGTTTGGAAAAAACAAAGTTGGATGATAATAAATATGGGTTTTATAGTGTTTACAATGATCACCCCACTCTGGTTTTTCCAATTCAGAAGAACAATCACTGCCAGACACGAACACACACATCGCGTGCATTTCACAGTATCACGATGAAAAATCTTTCAAACGTTGTATTTCATCTCTAAGCTCTGCCGCCCTTTCAAAGTCCAGGTCTTTTGCAGCTGCATACATTTGTTTTTCCAGCTCCTTGATTTGTTGTTTCACTTTTTTCGGTGTTGCAACATATTCACTGACTGGTTCTGCAGCTTTTAACGCTGGTTCGTAATAGCTATCTGCAATCGTTGGGAAAAAGACACGTGTAATTTCTTTTGAAATACTTTCTGGCTGGACATTGTGTTGTTTGTTAAACTCTTTTTGGCGATTTCTTCGACGTTCTGTTTCATCTATTGCCATCTGCATGGATTTTGTGATCTTATCCGCATAGAGAATTACTCTGCCATGAACATTTCTTGCTGCACGACCAAATGTTTGAATCAGCGAGCGGGTGGATCGTAAAAAGCCCTCTTTGTCTGCATCTAAAATGGCAACAAGTGAAACTTCAGGGATATCAAGGCCTTCACGCAGTAGATTAATGCCGATCAATACATCAAATTTACCTGCGCGTAAATCGCCGATGATATCCATACGTTCAAGTGTTTTTATTTCAGAGTGAAGATATTTTACGCGAATCCCGAGATCGTGGTAATATTCTGTTAGATCTTCGGCCATTCGCTTGGTCAGGGTTGTAATCAGCACACGCGATTTATTTTGAACCACTGTTTTGATTTCATCCAACAAATTATCGACCTGATGTTTAGCCGGGCGGATGACAATATCGGGATCCACAAGTCCTGTGGGGCGAACAATTTGTTCGATAATGGATTTCCCTGATTTGTTTTTTTCATAATCCGCAGGTGTTGCAGATACATAGATGATTTGTGGCACTTTCTGAGCGAACTCTTCAAATTTCAAGGGGCGATTATCCAGGGCGGATGGGAGGCGGAAACCAAATCGCACCAGGGTTTCTTTTCTTGCTCGGTCACCACGATACATACCGATGAGTTGAGGGACGGCAATATGGCTTTCATCAATAAACATGATATAATCATCAGGAAAATAATCGAACAATGTGGGCGGTGGTTCACCAGGTTTGCGGCCGGTAAGATGGCGGGAATAGTTTTCAATACCATTGCAGTAGCCCAGTTCTAAAATCATTTCCAGGTCATACATGGTACGTTCTTCAATGCGTTGGGCTTCGATCAGCTGGTTGTTTTTTTGAAAAAATGCAATTTGTTCCTTCAGTTCCAGTTTTATCGTTTCAATGGCATACTTAAAGGTTTCATCTGTAATTACATAGTGACTCGCGGGAAAAATAACCACCCGCTTAAGTTTTTGGACAGACTCACCGGTCAGCGGGTTTATTTCGCGAATATCGTCAATTTCATCACCAAAAAAATCCACGCGCACTGCACGATCTTCTTCATAAGCAGGAAAAATTTCAACCCGATCCCCTCTAACGCGAAATACGCCCCGATGAAAATCAATATCATTTCGCTCGTAAAGCATATGGACCAGGTCTTTGAGCAGTCGGTCCCGCTGGTATGACATGCCGGGTTTCAAATCCAGTCTCATGGCAATATAATCCTCAGGTGCACCCAGGCCATAAATGCAGGAGACGCTTGCAACAATAATCACATCGTTTTGGGTCAGGATGGATCGTGTCGCAGAATGGCGCATTTTGTCAATCATTTCATTGATGGAAGAATCTTTTTGAATGTATGTATCTGTTGTGGGTAAATAAGCTTCTGGTTGATAATAATCATAATAGCTGACAAAATATTCCACTGCATTATCAGGAAATAAGGATTTGAATTCATTATACAGTTGTGCGGCCAGTGTTTTATTGGGAGCCAACACCAGGGCAGGCTTCTGCAACTTTTCAATCACATGAGCCATTGTAAATGTTTTTCCCGAGCCTGTGACACCCAATAACACCTGATGCGCTTTTCCCTGTTGAACCCCATTTGTCAATTGTTTGATGGCAGATGGCTGATCGCCTTTGGGAATAAAATCAGATTGGAGCTGAAATGTATTCATCATTATTGCTCAATATATTTCCATCGGGAACCATCAGCACGGTCTTCAATGACGATTCCCTTTTCTTTAAGTTGATCACGAATGGCATCAGCTCTTGCCCAATCTTTATTTTTTCTTGCCTGAAAACGTTCGGCAACCAGTTGGTCAATATTATCGACCAACCGGGTGTCATTCATTCGTTTTTTTTGCTCGTTTGCAAATTCAGCGGGTGTTTGATTAAACAAGCCTAATACATTTCCAATGTGACGCATATCTGTTTTTATGCGGGCCACTTCAGACGTTTGTTCGGCAGACAAGTCTTTGGACTGATCAAGTAATCGGTTGAGTTGTCGAATGGCTTCAAACACATACCCAATGGCCTGTGCAGAATTAAAATCATCATCCATAGCCGTGCAGAATTTTTTCCATAAGTCACCGGTTTGTTCTTTCTCAACAGTGATTTGACAGGATTCAATTCGCTCCAAAGCAGCATATAATTTATTCACACCAGAAACAGCATCATGCATGGCCTGATCATTAAAATCTATGGGACTGCGATAATGACTGGACAATAAAAACAATCGAATGGCTTCAGGTGGATATTTTTCGACCAGATTTTTGATTAATACCACATTTCCCAGCGACTTTGACATTTTTTCCCGATTAATGTTTACAAAACCATTATGCACCCAATATTTGGCATATGACGTGTCATTTGCTGCTTCCGACTGGGCAATTTCGTTTTCATGATGCGGGAAAATTAGATCTTTTCCCCCACCATGAATATCAAAACTTTGTCCCAGGTATTTCATGCTCATTGCAGAGCATTCAATATGCCATCCTGGGCGTCCTTTACCCCAGGGGCTTTCCCAAAATGGTTCTCCTGGCTTGGCAGATTTCCAGAGGGCAAAATCATGTGGATTTCGTTTTCGTGTGTCAACATTGACGCGTGCACCTGCAGCCATGTCTTCCAACTTGCGTCCAGACAGGCACCCATAATTATCGTGCGCGTCAACAGCAAAAAAGACATCACCTGAAATCTCATATGCAACCCCTTTTTGGATCAAACTTTTCACCAATTGGATAATTTCCGGAATATGCTCTGTTGCTTTAGGTGCGATGTCCGGATTTTGTACAAAAAGGGATTCCATATCCCGATCAAAAGCCTGGATATACTGTTGGGATAGCGCATCTGTTGTGATATTACGAGCGTTAGCGCGTTGAATAATTTTATCATCTATGTCAGTGTAATTGCGAATATAGGTCACTGTGTAATTCTTCATTTTCATATATCTGACGATCATATCAAAAACAACAACTGAACGAGCATGACCAATATGGGCATCATCATAAACTGTTGGCCCGCAGACATACATATTAACATGGCCGGGTATTAAAGGCTCGAAAGGCTCTTTCTGCCTGTGCAGCGAATTGTAAATTTGAATAGACATGGTTTCTCCTTCACTTTTTTAAATTCATTTTTTCAAGGCAACAACATAATGATAGATTAAATCTGCCTTATGCAAATTAATCACCCAGATACCTGCTCGTGAGTTTATTCCAATATTCTTCATTGGTCCATCGTTTGAGTAATTCATGATTAATAATTTCACGATAGGGTGTTTTTGAAGGCATTGCAATACCATAACTTTGTGGATTAAACATGGCTTTGATCACTGTCACCTTTCCTTTCAATTCTTTATTTGCATAGAATTGCAAAATGGGTCGGTCATGAACCATCGCATCAATTTTTCCATCAGCAAGGGCTTTCATGCCATCCAACACAGTCGCAAATGTTTTAGGGTGAATATTTTTATTTTTCAGATAACGTGTCGTCGTTGATTTTTCAAGACTTCCCACAACAACATGATTGAGGTCATCAAAGCATTTGACGCCATAGTCCAATTGACTGACTGTCAAAGACGAGGCAATTCCTGCTGTAAAAAAGGAAATGATAATAATGGCCATAAACATCCAGATCAAGGCAATCAAACGACCAAAGGCGCTTCTTGGAACAGTATCGCCATAGCCCACTGTCGTCATCGTAACTGCAGACCACCAAAATCCATCCAAAACACCTTTCCAACCCGACCGGTATTGATCCGGATTTTTTCGTCTTTCAGCCATCCAGATCAAAAAACCGACACACAGAAGCGTAAAAATCAAGGTGATAAGATATCCCAAAAACTGAAATGAAAATACCTGTTTCGCAATCGTCAGGAGCTGGTTACTTTTTTGCTTGACAGGCACAGCAATGCCCAAACCAGTGTGATAAAATGCATGGGAAAAATCAAAAATATTTTCTCGGGATGGTGTGATTGTAATAGCCGCAACACCAAAATCAACAGTTCTCTTTTCCACAGCATTGAGCAGGCCTTTTAAATCATATTCTTTCAGTTTGTATTTCAAGCCCAACTCATTCGCAATATTACGCCATAAATCAATACTAATTCCTGCCCAGACCCCCCTTTCATTTTTAAAAGAAAATGGTGGTGCTGGCTTGGTGCCAACAATAACTGTACGATCTGTCTCTGCATGAATAATATTGGCTAATGATAGCATAAGAATCCATACAAGAAAGACCGGACGATAATTTAAACGCATAAAACCTCCTTACTTTTATTTGTTGTGATGGAACATATTATTTAAAGTTAACATAGTTTTTTAATAAAATAAATACTTGAAATTGAAAGTTTTCATAAATGATTGGTTTGATATATTAATTAAATTTTGTTATACATTCATCTGCATGTCAAATTGAGGTGTAACCAAAATAGTTTTTTTGACCTTGATCGCCGAAGCGATGGTCAGGGCCGATTTTTCATATCGATAATTTTTTTATGAGAAGGAATCCGATATCATGCATCCAACAATTCAAGACCACAGAAATTTTTTAAAAGATAATCTGCGGTTATCCATCAATTTTACATTGACCGATCAAAACAAAGGTATTTCTGCTCCCCCTTTGCAAAAACCACGCAACTCCAATCAACAAGAAATACCCCTGACATATCCAGACGATTGGCCTGTTGATTTTAATATTTCACTTCAATCGGCCATTTGTAATCGAAAAAGCCGACGTTCCTTTACACAAGAATCGCTTTCTATTGATGAACTGGCTTTTTTATTGTGGGCCACGCAGGGGATTCGTCAGCAAATCAATGAATCATCAGCCTTTAGAATGGTTCCTTCTGCAGGTTGTCGTCACTGCTTTGAAACATATTTAGCGGTAACCCATATTCAGGATCTCGCGCCAGGTATCTATCGATATTTACCAGTGAATCATCGCCTTGTTTTTGAAAAAAAAATGAGTCCATCCGGTTTCTTCAGTGAAGCAGCTTTAAATCAATCATTTGTTGAAAAAGCCCCTGTTACTTTTATCTGGACAGCTATTCCCTACAGAATGGAATGGCGATATGATCTTGCTGCGCATCGTGTTATTGCGATGGATGTCGGTCATGTTTGTCAAAATTTATACCTGGCCTGTGAGGCCATAAAAGCAGGAACCTGTGCGATTGCCGCATTTCATCAACATAAAATGGATCAATTTGTTGGTGTTGATGGTGAAGATGAATTTGTGATTTATATGGCACCGGTTGGAAAACGACGTGATTAATGCATCATTAATATTAAGGAACAATTATGTCAAAATATGTTGACCCATCATATTTTAAAAAACTACTCAGGCTGCCGCCTGAAGAAGTCTGTCGCCGTGCTTCATGTCAGTACAACAATGAAACAAAAAAATATTTGCTTAAGGTATGGGGACATGAATATGTCATTCATCCGGAGACATCCACAATTATGCTGACACAAGATGGTGCATATAAACCCCATGATTTTTTTTATCTTTTCATCATTTATTATATGTTACATGTAAAAAATCATGAAATCAGTGAGGAGTGGATATCTGAAAAAGACATGCCAAGTGGCACAACTTTTTTTAGAGGACTTCATGTCATCCCCACACATTTAATCACCGACGCATTCAAAAACAATTTGCAATTATTCAAAAAAACGTGTGAACAATTGGGCGGAACGTTCATAAATCAAGCAGATGCAGCTTTTGTTTTTCATATAACACCCAAAATTCCGATTGCTGTCTTGTATTGGGAAGGGGATGAAGACTTTCCACCAGAATCAAAACTCTTGTTTGATAAAAGTATTACCCATCATTTGACATTAGACATCATTTTTTCTGTTGCTGTAGAAATATGTTCCAGGATCGCAAAAAATATTTCATTGTGATTAAAAATTGCATATAATTAAGAAAGCAATCAATTTAAACAATTGACCACTTGCGTGGCAATTATTTTCAGGGAGGTTTTATGAAAACATTTCGGCATTTACTAATTTCTTTTTTTATTGTGAGTTGTAGTTTTGGGGTTGATATAAAAACAACAGAAGCTGCACGAACAAAATTTGTAACCATTGGAACCGGTGGTATTACAGGTGTGTATTATCCAACAGGTGGTGCCATTGCGCGTATTGTCAATAAACAACGAAAAAAATACAATATTCGTTGTACTGTTGAATCCACAGGTGGGTCTGTTTTTAATGTCAATGCGATTTTGGCGGGTGATTTAGAGTTTGGTGTGGTGCAATCAGACAGACAATACCAGGCTGTGAATGGATTGGCAGAATGGGAAAACCGAGGCGCTCAGAAAAGGCTTCGAGCAGTTTTCAGTATTCATCCAGAGTCTGTCACCTTAATTGCTGCAAATGATTCAAAGATCAATACGATTTTTGATCTCAAAGGCAAACGTGTAAACATTGGGAATCCTGGTTCGGGGCAACGTCAAAATTCAATTGATGCCCTCACCAATGCGGGGATCAATTTTATGCAGGATATTAATGCGGAGCAGGTTAAAGCGGCGGAAGCGCCCGGATTGTTGCAGGATAGTCGTATTGATGCATTTTTTTATACAGTAGGACATCCAAGTGGTGCGATAAAGGAAGCGACAGCAGGTGCACGTAAAACGCATTTTGTTCCAATTGAAAAGGTCGATGCTTTGTTAAAGATGTATCCATATTATGCAAAGTCGTTTATTCCAATAAAAATGTATCCTGGCGCATCTAATAAAAAGGATGTCAATACATTTGGTGTCAAAGCAACTTTGGTCACATCCGCAGATGTACCCGAAGAAATTGTTTATGCAGTTACGCGAGAAGTGTTCGAAAATTTTGAAATCTTTAAGAAGCTTCATCCGGCTTATGAAACATTGACACGAAAGAGTATGCTTGAAGGAATGTCTGCCCAAATTCATCCAGGCGCACTGAAATATTATAAGGAAGTCGGATTGAAATAAATACCGAAAGATAAAATATAGGAAGAACAAAATGAAGCCCGAATCAGATCAACACCATGATGATGGTATGGCATATGCCAAACAACTGGCTGACGAAGAAGGTGGAATGGGGCGGCAACCCGAAGGACAATCCAGATATATTATTCCAACTATCGCAGTCGCCTGGAGTTTGTTTCAACTTGCCATTGCCAGTGTGATTATTTTGGATAGCGTGTATATTCGAGCCATACACCTTGCCTTTGGAATCTCTCTGGTCTTTTTAAATATCCCCATGTTCAAAAAAAAGCGATTGGGTTTGAAAAGCCTGTCTGATCGACATCGGATTCCCTGGTTTGAATTTATTATTGCTGGCATAGGGGCCTACTCAGCCCTTTATATTGCATTTGAACGTGAAGCTCTGATCACCCGCTATGGCATGCCATCAACAATGGATGTTGTCGCTGGCATTGTTTTGATTGTATGTCTCCTTGAAGGTGCGCGACGTGTGATTGGCCCTGCCTTGCCATTCATCGCACTCGTTTTCTGCACCTATGCGTTCATGGGGCCATATATGCCGGATTTAATCGCATTCAAAGGTGTTTCTCTCAATCGATTTATCAGTCAAATGACACTGTCAACAGAGGGAATTTATGGTATTCCTTTGGATGTTTCAGCCACGATCGTATTTTTATTTGTTTTGTTTGGTGCCATGTTGGATCAGGCAGGTGCAGGGCATTATTTCATTCAACTGGCATTGAGCCTGTTGGGTGGGTTTAAAGGTGGACCGGCCAAAGCAGCGATTTTAGGCAGTGGGTTAACAGGCCTGGTATCTGGTTCAAGCATTGCCAATATTGTTACCACCGGAACATTTACAATTCCATTGATGAAAAAAGTAGGTTATCCGGCAAAAAAAGCAGCTGCAATAGAAGTGGCAGCCAGTACAGATGGACAACTTGCCCCACCGATCATGGGTGCTGCTGCATTTATTATTGCTGAATATGTAAACGTGCCTTACATTGAGGTGATCAAGGCTGCCGCCATTCCGGCATTTGCATCATATGCAGCCTTGTTTTTCATTTCGCATATAGAGGCATCCAAACTGGGTTTGCAAGGAATTCCAAGAAATGAATTGCCCCCATTTTTCTTAACACTCTTCAAGGGGATTCACTATTTATTGCCATTGATATTTCTCTTGATAGAACTGGTTGTATTTCGCCACTCACCCGAAATGGCTGCATTTAAGTCCATTTGTATCATGGCGGTCATCATGATACTTCAGCATCCTGTCAAGGCAATGATGAATAAAACAAAGATCTGGCCATCATTTAAGCGAGGATGGATTGATTTATTCAATGCCCTTGCGGCTGGCGCCAGAAATATGATCGCTGTCGCTATGGCAACCGCTGCTGCGGGCATTATCGTCGGTGTCGTTGCTTTGGGATTGGGTGGATTGATTACTCAGATTATTGATAGTATGTCCATGGGAAATATATTCTTGATGTTGATGATCACAGCCATTGCCAGTTTAATTATTGGTATGGGATTGCCTACCACCGCGACATATATTGTGATGGCATCATTGACCGCTCCAGCCATTGTAACAATTGCGCAGTTTCAGGATTTTGCAGTTCCTTTAATGGCAGCACATTTATTTTGTTTTTATTTTGGCATTCTGGCAGACGATACCCCGCCTGTTGGGCTAGCAGCCTATGCAGCATCAGCCATTGCGAGGTCAAAACCAATTCCCACAGGCATTCAAGGGTTTATGTATGATATTCGTACAGCGATTCTGCCATTCATGTTTATATTTAACACCGATTTGATTCTTCATAATGTAAATAACTGGCTTCAGGGCTTGCTGATTTTTGTGATGGCCTGTATGGGAAATTTTGCATTTGCTTCAGCAACCCAGGGATGGCTTATCGCCAGAAATCGGTTTTATGATATTCCAATTTTGTTGTCGGCAACATTAACGTTAATGCGTCCGGAATTAATATCGAGCTGGATTGGTATTCCCAATGCGCAAAGATATTGGGCGTATCTTTTGGGATTAGGGCTATTTGGAATCGTCTATGGATTACAGAAAATTCGAAAAGAAAAATGATTGCATATTTCATTTTCAAAAGGACGATTGCTGACGAACTTAGAGACGCACAGCCGTGCGTCTCTAAGGAATGCCAAAAAAAATAAATTCCTCATTTAATAATTGCTCACTCTTTTTTTGAACCATGATTACACTGAAGAAGATGAAAAAGATGAATTAAAAGTGTTTTTATTCATCTTCTTCATCTACTTCCTCAATTATTGATATTGTTCCTTTAGTGCTGATATTTCCCCATCATCTCCTGTAATTTTGTCGCCAGATCGCTTAAGTTTTTCGCAGCTTCTTCAACCTGTCTGGTACCGGCATCTGCTTGCGCAGCTGCTTGATTAATTGTCTCCATGGCGGTAACAATTTGATCCATTCCGGTTAATTGCTCGTTTGTGCTGACAGCGATTTGGTCTGCAGCCTGAGCGGCATGTTGGATTCTATCACGAATGCCCTGTATTGCATCCCCTGTTTTTTGTGTTAATTGAACACCAGCTTCTGCGCGCTTGGTGCCTTCTTCTGTTACCATAACAGCTGTGTTGGATGATTTTTGAATTTCACCTAAAATATCTTTGACCTGTGAAGTTGCCTGTCTGGATTGTTCGGCAAGATTGCGGACCTCACCTGCGACAACCGAGAATCCTTTGCCCGCTTCACCCGCTCTTGCAGCTTCAATAGCAGCATTCAATGCCAAGAGATTGGACTGATCGGCAATATCGTTGACTGTAGAAATGATTTCGCCAATTTGTTGTGTTTGTTCTGACAGACTGAGAATCGTTTCTGCGATGGCTGCCACCTGGTCCTTAATACTATTCATGCCGCTCATATTGGATTCAATGGCATGAAGGCCTTCATCAGCCACTGATGTTGCTTCTTGTACCATATCAGATACAAGACGTCCCCGATCGGCAGTTTGTTCGGCTGTTTGACGAACTTCTTGAACAGTGGAAGTGGTTTCACTCACTGAGGCAGTTTGTTCACTTGAAGTTGCCGCCTGTTCAGTAGTGGCAGACATGATTTGACTGGTCGCTGAACTGAGGTTGTTCACAGTTTCATTAATACTGCCTAACATTTCCCTGAGGCTATCCCCTAAAAGGTTTAAACTCAGCTTAAACGACTCAAACTCACCATTAAAGTTTTGCGCTATGGGCTGTGGAATATGTCCTTTGGCAATACTTTTGACATAGGTTACAGCAACATTTAAGGGGCCAATAATGGCATCAAGTGTATCGTTTACGCCCTGAATAATTTTTTGGAAATCGCCATGATGGCGAGAACCATCTGCACGCGTATTGAGATTTCCATTCACACCCGCCTCGCTCAACATCTTGGCATCCTGAATCAATGCATTGATGGCATCAATACAACCATTCAAATTATTCTTCAATGTGTTAAAATCGCCATGGTAAGTTTCTGAAATTTTTTGCGGAATGTCGCCTCTACTGATGCGATCAACAGTATCTGCCGCAACCATCAACGGACGTATAAATGCTTCGACAATCCTGTTTGCATTTGTTACGAGTTCGGCATAAGAACCGGAAAAGTTGCTTGCATCCCCGCGAATCTGTAAGTCTCCAGCATCAATCGCACGAATGATTTTGACGATTTCATTGTTAATATTACGTTCACCACTAATATCTAAAAAGCACTCTAACGCACCTGTTATTTTTCCATTCATATCTTTTATGGGTGATGCCGTATAACGTATGGGAATATCAATGGCCTTGGGATCGATAATCGTATCAGACGTATTTTCGCTATCTGTGTCAATCGATATTTTGCTCTGACAATTTTGTGTCTGACAATGCGGTGTTTTAAAAAGATGATAACATTTTTTACCAATAATTTCATCATTGGCACGATTTAATACATTTCTGCCTGCTTTATTCATATAACTAATGGTATAACTGGTATCAATTTCCATAATCGGCCAGGGAAGATTCTCTAGATTATCAATCAATCGTTTTTGCTGCTCAACCATTTCATTCAGGCCATCAGCCATGACACCGATTTCATCTTTACGTTTCATCGTCAAAATTGAACGATTACCTGCTTTCACTTCATTAATAAAGTGGACAACATCTTGAATGGGGCGCGTAATTGTTCTTGCAAAGAATAAAGCGACTCCGATCACCACAATTGTCATGACACCAACAAATATCCAAATAATTGTGCGCATGATTGACACAGATGAAAATGCTTCATTGGCATCAATTTCAGCAATTAATGCCCATTTAATCCCAAACACATCTAATGGTGTGTATGCAGACAAAACACTATTTTGATTATAATCCAGGATAATATTTGATCCTGTTTTTCCAGCCATGACATTTTTAAAAGCACTCGTATCAATTCGCCCCTGTTTTGTATTGGCAAAAGAAGCTTTTACACTCCGATTGATGGGATCGAGATATGAATCAGAGCGCATAAGCCCTTTTGGACCCACAAGATATGATTCACCCGTCTTCCCCATGCCCTCACGCTTTTGCATGATTGAATTGATGGAATCAATAGACAATTGAAGGGCAACGACAAGGTCAACTGTATTATTTGTCATCAATGGCATGGCAATAAATGCGGCAGGTTCATTATTACTGGGTGCATATGGAAAAAAATCAGAAAATTGGAAATGACCGCTTTTCATCGCTTTTTTAGCGGCGATCCCCAGGCCACTTTTTGCATAGGGACCATTAATTATATTGGTTTTATAGTCAGATTCTTTGGCAACTGTATAAAAGATGTCTCCTTTTGGATGAATCAAAAAAAGGTCATAAAATCCAAATCCTTGTACAAAATGTTCAAAAAATTTTTTTTGTCGATCTGTTAAGCTTCTTGTCATATCTTTTTTATTATCAGCGTCTAAGATGAATGCTTTCACTGTTTTCTGTAATATTTCAATATTGTGTTTTCGTTCTTGAAAAAAATCGTGAATTTCCTGTTTTTTTATTTCACGAATGGCCTCCAGTTCTTTAAAAATTTGATCCTCTAATGCAATAGATGCCTGTCGGGTTGCCCATCCTGCGATAAACATTAATGGAAGAATGCCTATGCACAGGAATAATGCAACCAGTTTAGGACCGATTTTGATGTTTTTGTAAGATAACATTTAATTTCTCCTTGAATAAATTATTTTATGTAATGACATTTTCTTTGTATATTTTTGATATCGAAGCTCACACCACATGTCAAGTAAACAAATCACTCTTTAAGATAAGCGTTCTCTTTTTTCTAAAATAATTGACAGCCTTTTATCTTTTTGATATCAAAAAAGACAAAAAAGAGGAAATACCATAATTTGCTTAGGCAAGCGCTGAAAAAACATTCCCCATTTATTGATATTGTTCATTTTGAGGTAATTGTACTGTAAAGACGTAGCATGCTACGTCTCTACACGCCCTTATTTTTTTTTCGATCAAGATAATGAACAATTATTATAATGATGAACTTATTTTCAGAGTTTTCCTTACCTTAACACTTGACAGTAAAAAAATAATACAATATGAATCAGACCATTGAAACATATGCAGGCCAGTTGCTGATTGCAATGCCTGAAATGCTGGATCCCAGTTTAAGGCAAACAGTGAGTGTCATATGCGAACATAATAAACATGGTGCCATTGGTTTGGTGATCAATCGAAAACATCCTAACTTGAAAGCAAAAGATATTTTCGATGATATCAAAATCAATAGTATATCAAAAGCATATGACATACCTGTATATATAGGCGGTCCTGTCAAGCCCAGGCAAATTTTTGTTTTACATGGTTCGCCTTTTTACTGGAAGGGAACAGTGAGAATTACCGCTCAACTCGCGATCACAACCAGTATGGATGTTATCAATGGCATTGCTATTGGTGAAGGCCCCAAAAAATTTATTATTGCTTTGGGCTATTCCGGATGGGAAGAAGGACAACTTGAATCTGAAATGATGTCCAATGCATGGTTTTTAGCGCCTGCTGACGAAAAAATTATATTTGAAACACATGTTGATCGACGATGGCAAGATGCCGGGCAGCTAATTGGGATTAATCCAAATCTCATATGTAATGTACAGGGATCAAAACTGTGTTAAAATGAGTGATTACAATACATTATCTAATCGATATTCTTTAGAGCCAGGATATATTTACTTACCAGAACGTGCCACACTTGTTGCATCATCAGTCGGCTCATGCGTGGTTGTGTCCATATATGATAAAAAAAAGCGACTGGGTGGGCTGGGACATTTTCAATACCCTGTAATCAGGGATCGGCACAAAGCAACATCACGATATGGAAATGTCTGTATTTTAACCCTCATTCAAATGTTTTTATCTCGTGGCTCAAAAAAAAGGCACCTTGAAGCCCAAATTTTTGGTGGCGCAAGTCGCCCAAAACGTTTTGGTAAAAACGTTGGCATGGACAATGTCCGATTGGCTCGAAGAGCCCTTCGTTACTATGGCATTCATGTTGCATCTGAAGATGTTGGCGGTGAAAAAGGCAGAAAAGTTGTTTTCAATACCGGAACAAATGAAGTCGCTATTTTGAAAGTCAATCAACTTCCAACTTATGAATGGTATCCATACCGATAAAAAAGAATATGTTAAATGAATGAACCGAATACAAACATACAATCTCACTATTTCCTGTTTTTTTTGTTATTTGTCATTTTATATGGATGCTATTGCATTATTGAACCCTATATTCATGCCATTATCCTGGCCATTATCTTATCTATTGTATTTATCCCCATACATCGAAAAGTTGAACGTTGGCTAAGAGGTCGAAAAACGCTGGCAGCAATTGTTTCATGCACGTTGCTGACGCTCGTTGTTGTTTTACCAGTAATGTTTCTTTTGATTGCGTTAATCCAACAAGGTGTGAATTCAATCAATCAAATATACGATTGGGTCGCTGCTGAAAAATATGATCAACTTTTAAACTCACCAGTACTCATATCCGCACTTGAGATTTGGGATAAATATGTTGTCGTTTTAAAAAAATACTTTCCGCAAATGAAGCTGGATTTTTTATCTGTTGACGCAGAACTGATTCAACCCGAAAAAATGCTGCTATCCATGAGTACTTATACCGCACAATTCTTGCTTAATCAGGGCACGTATTTATTGGGCAATCTGACTTCGATAATTGGAAAATTTTTTTTGATGATTTTTACATTTTTCTTTTTCGTTCGTGATTATGATGACATTGCTGATCAGATTTTTCACTTAATTCCCATGTCAACCAGTCAGGAAAATCGAATCATCAACCGCGTGCGTGAAGTTTCTCGCTCAGCGATTCTAGGAACCCTTGTAACAGCAGTTGCTCAAGGAACAGTGGGTGGCATCACATTTTGGTTGGCTGGTTTACCTGGCTTGTTTTGGGGAACCATTATGTCATTTGCATCGCTGGTTCCCTTGTTTGGTACAGCTTTGATCTGGGTGCCTGCTGCCCTTTATCTCTTACTTTCCGGACGATGGATGGCATCCCTGTTCGTGACATTTTCCTGTATTATTTTTGTGGGTATGATTGATAATTTTGTGCGGCCATTATTCATGCAAGGATCATCAGATATGAGCACACTACTCATCTTTTTTTCCATACTGGGCGGCATGCAATACTTTGGTTTAATTGGATTATTGTATGGGCCTTTAATTATTGGCTTAACCCTGGTTTTGTTATATATATACAGTATTGAATTTGAATCATTTTTAAAATTTCAGGATGAACATTAACATGAAATTGATAACAACTTTTTTTCTATTTTTGGGTGACAGATTTATTACATTTATCTTTGAATTGGGACATATCACAGTTTTTTTTACATCTTCATGTATACGCCTGTTTCAATATCCATTTCAATTTCAAAAACTGGTGCATCAGATTTATTTTATTGGTGTTAAGTCCATTTCTGTGGTATGTCTTACCGCCTTGTTTACCGGAATGGTTTTAGGGCTTCAGGGATACTATACGCTGGTTCAGTTCGGTTCTGAAGGGTTATTAGGTTCGGCGGTGGCCGTGTCTTTAATTCGAGAGTTAGGGCCGGTACTCACAGCAATTATGATTATAGGCCGCGCAGGTTCGTCCATGGCTGCTGAAATGGGTATTATGAGAATATCAGATCAAATAGATGCGTTAACAACCATGGATATCCATCCGAAACGTTTTTTAATCAGTCCTAAAATTGGGGCTTCACTGGTAAGCTTTCCATTGCTTACTGCTATTTTTGATGTTGTTGGAATATGTGGCGGATATTTGTCTGGTGTAGTGTTGTTAGGAATCAATCCTGCACTTTACATCAAAGGCATGGAAAAAACAGTTGTCATGAATGATGTGACCGGCGGATTTGCCAAGTCGCTGGTCTTTGCAGTTATTGTTTCGACCATTTGTTTATATCAAGGGTATTATACGCATCGTCGGGCAGATGGGTTTGGCGCAAAAGGTGTGAGCCTTTCAACAACAGCAGCGGTTGTAATTTCATGCGTTACTGTGTTAATCGCCGACTATGTTTTGACTTCTTTTTTATTATAGATAGATATCATGAATCCTTTAATTCAGTTTAAAAATGTCAGCAAGTCATTTGGCAGCCAAAAAGTTCTAGACCGAATAGATCTTGAATTTGAAAAAGGACGTATTACAGCGATTATTGGAAAAAGCGGTGTTGGCAAAAGTGTGATGCTGAAACACATGATTGGACTCCTTAAACCAGATAATGGCGTCATTTTTCTGGATGGCATGGACATTTCTGAAATTTCTGGAAAAAAAGCGCAATCGTTGCGTCAGAAATTTAGCTATATGTTTCAAAACATGGCCCTGTTTGACTCCATGACAGTTTTTGATAACATTGCTTTACCCCTTAGAGAAAGAGATCGACTGAAGAAAAGTGTGATTAAAACGAAAGTCAATGATATCAGTCAAAAATTGGAATTGGAAGATATCTGGCACAAATATCCATCCCAAATTTCTGGAGGTATGAAAAAAAGGGTCGCTTTAGCCAGGGCATTAATTACAGACCCTGAAATTATTCTTTTTGATGAGCCGACAACAGGCCTAGATCCCATAAGAAAACATGCTGTTTTTGAGATGATTTCGCAAAATCAGAAATTGTTTAATTATACGGCTGTTATTGTTACGCATGAAATTCCAGATATTTTTTATATCGCACATCAGATTGCATTTCTTGATGATTCACGGATATTGTACAATGGCCGTCCAGAAGGAATCAAGCAGTGTACAAATCCGACTGTTCAGCGGTTTATTGAACCGCCATATATGGAAAGGACCTCGGGGCATACACTCCCAGGCAGCGCTTGAGAACGAGAAAAGAAAAATAGCGCTATTTAATAATTTTTTGTATTGAAAGGAGGAACAAATGAAAACACAACTCATGAAATTCGTAACAACCCTATGGATTATTCTTGGGATCGTGATGATTACAATTCCAGCTTATGCACTTCCATTAAAAATTGAAGGAGCGATAGGTATTTGGAATCATGACCCAAATGGGATAATCAACTACAATGGCGATGATGTTGAATTGAACTCTGATCTCGCTTTAAGTGATCGAAGTGACATCAATGTTTGGTGCCGAGTCGAACATCCGGTCCCGATGTTACCAGATATTAAAATCCAGTATACCCCCATAAAAGTAAAGGATAGCAATTCAGGTAATCGACCATTTAAATTTGGCGGTTATACGTTTGACAATGCGACTCAAAGTGAATTGGAAATGGATATTATTGATGTTCAACTATACAATCATCTACCACTCGTTCAGACCGCATCCTTGAAAAGCCTGGATTTTACATATGGATTAAACTTCAGATTTCTGAATGCAAATGCATTTATCCAGGAAGTTCAAACAGTCAATTCCCGCTCCAGAAGTTTTTCAACGCCACTGGCGATGCTTTACGCGGGTTTTCGTATTGCACCTGTTGACAGTTTCTCAATCTCTGGAGATTTTCAGGGGACCGCATATAGTGGAAATCACTGGTATGATATCACTGCTGAAGTTCAGATTTCTCCTTTTACCGACATTATCTTTTTGGGTATTGGATACCGGTATCAGGATTTCAAAATCGATGATGTACAGGATGTCACCGCGGATCAAACCATGCAAGGCTGGTTTGCCGAATTGGGGTTTCGATTTGAATAAATAAAATCATGAACCTGCGGATACAGGGACGTTACCGCTGCAGGTAACGTCCATATAAATGATTTGTTTGCACGAAACCAGGTAAACTGACGTTTTGCATAGCGGCGTGAGTCTCGTTTCATCAACCTGATTGTTTCGCGCCAATCCAATTGACCATTGAGAAATGCACACATGTGTTTATATCCAATAGATTGCATGGCACTGAGTTGACAATGATATCCACGCTGAATTAATGATTGAACCTCTTTTAATAACCCATCCTGAATCATCTGGTCTACACGATGTTCGATACGATTGTAAAGCAGCTTTCGATCTTCATTGAGCATGATTTGGAATAGCTGATAGGGCTGATCCGCAAACTGATGGGCCTGATGATGGTCTTTTATTGAACGTCCGGTGATCTCAAAAACTTCAAGTGCACGAATGATACGAACCATATCATTGGGATGGATTGTTGATGCAGCATGCGTATCTTGTTTTTGAAGCATTTCATACAGAAAAGCATTACCACGTTCTGATGCCATCTGTTTAAATTTTTGACGAATGGATGGATTACCTGGTGCCTGCGCAAACAATCCACCTGTCAACGCTTTAATATACAAACCGGATCCACCTACCAGAAATATCGGTTTACCTGCCTCATGTAAATTCTGAATAACATGCCGGGCCATTTCAACATACATTGCCGCATCAAACTGGACATCAGGATCAATCACATCAATCATATGATGCTTAACCTGAGCCTGTTCATGGAAATCAGGCTTGGCTGTTCCGATATCCATATAACGATACACTTGAATGGCATCTGCTCCGATGATTTCCCCCCCCCATTTTTGGGCCATTTGTATGGCAATTCTCGTTTTCCCAACACCTGTAGGGCCGGCAATAATAATTATTTTGGGTTTATTTTCATTTTCTGTGTGTTTCATCTTGACATTATCCACTTAATACGTTACAAGTCTTAAATTTTTTAAATAACACAGGCTGCAAGCCTGATTTTAATAGCGACAGAAGCAATATCTCATACTTGAGAAGAAAGCTATATGTCATAACAAAGAAAAGATGTACAGCGTTATATGTACAAAAAACACCAAAACATTTTGGTAATTTAATTTTAACAGGAGGTTATTTCATGCCAACAGTCGAATTTCAAGGAAAATCTTTTTCAGTTGATGAAGATGGCTTCATCGATAATTATGAAGATGGAAAATGTGACGAATGGGTCCAATACGTCAAAAAGGAAGAAGGAATTGACGAATTGACCGATGAACACACAAAAGTCATTGATATTCTTCGAGAATACTATGAGAAAAATGGGATTGCACCAATGGTACGTGTCCTTTCCAAATTGACTGGATTCAAATTGAAACACATTTATGAGTTGTTTCCATCAGGACCGGGTAAAGGCGCCTGTAAAATGGCTGGTTTACCCAAACCAACAGGCTGTGTATAGTCATTTATTCAACTGAGTTTATTCAAAAAGGTCATGTGCAATTGACATGGCCTTTTTTTTAATCAGGAAATCTAAATTGATTTCCATAAATTCACAATAACCCTCATGAAACATCAAATCATAAAAATAAAATCCACATCCCAAACCGAATTGATTGATATTACCGAACATGTCCAACATTTTGTTAAAACCCATCATATTGAGTCTGGCATATGTATGGTCTATGTGCCACATACCACTGCGGCTGTAACAATAAATGAGAATGCGGATCCATCGGTAAAAAAGGATGTACTGATGGTCATAAACGACATTATTCCCTGGAGTGCTGCATATAAACACCTTGAAGGAAATTCTCCGGCACATATCAAGTCTATTCTTTTTGGTACATCTGAGTTGATCCCTGTAGTGAACAGCCAATTAACTCTCGGAACATGGCAAGGCATATTTTTTTGTGAGTTTGATGGTCCAAGAAATCGAAAATTTTTTATTCAAATGTTGGCATGTCAATAAATAATACCGACAAATTGATATTAAATCGGATCCAATCCGATTTCCCAATTACCAACCGCCCCTATCAGGCACTTGCAATAGAGCTTGGCCTTGATGAAACGACGATCATTGAAAGTGTAACAAAACTAAAAGAATCAGGGATTATTCGACGTATTGGTGGAAACTTTTCACCTGAAAAACTGGGTTTTCAAAGTACGTTATGTGCTGCAAATGTTCCAGATGACAAGATAGATTTTTTTTGTGACGTCGTGAACGCATATGATGGTGTCACACATAATTATCAACGAGATCATTATTTCAATATTTGGTTTACATTTATCGCGCCATCAATGGAAGATATCAACTATCATCTGGAACAAATAAAGCAAAAAACCGGCCTTCACCGAATTCTTAATTTACCGGCAACCCATGTTTTTAAAATTAAAGCCCAATTTAGCGTATAAATATTTTTATAAGATTAAACAGAATTTGGGAAAGAATAATGAGCAACAATACACATATTTTGGTAATTGATGATGAGCCAGATGTTTTAAATATGATTGAAAGGGTTCTAAAGCTTGAAGACTATATCGTTACAACCGCGATAAATGGAAAACAGGCTCTTGAAAAACTTCACGAAACACCCTTTGATCTTGTCATCACAGATATCCGCATGCCTGGTATGGATGGCCTTGAGTTAATCCGACAAATCAGAGCCTTTAATCCATTGATTGAAGTGATCGTTTTATCAGGTTATGCCACATTAGAGAATGCCATTGAAGCGTTAAAAGAAGGTGGGGCGTTTTATTTTGTCATGAAACCATTGAATGATATCGATAGTTTTTATCATATTATATCTCAAGCGCTTCAAAAGAGACAATTAATTATTGAAAATCAGAAATTAGTGAGGCAACTTAAAACAGCCAATGAACTTCTTGAAGATCAGATCAAACAAAAAAACAGCTAGTTAAAAAGAAGGTGTCAACGAATTAGAAGCATAAAAAAGGACTTAACTGTTGCACTTAAAAAAAGCTGATATGGCAAAACAGTCAAAAAATGTGTTTATTTTTGAAACTTGACTTTATGATGAACATATCATAAATAAATTGTTAATTGTTGTAGTATTAATAAAATTGGAGCATAATAAAATGACATTGAAGCTATCAGAAAACCCTAAAATATGTTATCCAGATAACGCGTTAACAACAAACAATACAAAAGATCAATTGTGGTATGCCGCTTATACAAAACCCAGACATGAAAAGGCGTTGGCCTGGACTTTAATGCAAAGAAAAGTAAGTTATTTTCTTCCGCTGATCAAAACGAAACAGCCTAGCATTAAGCGTGTAAGATATACATTGACACCACTTTTTACCAGCTATATTTTTTTTAAAGCCGATAATGATGAACGTATACGTGCCTTAAAAACGAATCGAATCGTTCAAACCATCCATGTTGAAAATCAAGATCTGTTAGTGAAAGAAATGAATGTTATTTACCAAGCCATTACCAACAGAAACGTTAATGAATATCTAAACAAAATAAAGACAGGTCAAAAGGTAAGAATTGTTGCTGGTCCATTGATTGGATTGGAAGGTATCCTCCTTGAACAAAAGAATGAACGTTCCATTATCATTGAAGTTGAATCGGTTAATAAAACGATTCGAGTTGAAATTGAATCCGACAGAGTTGAACCTATTTCATGAAATAAGGATGAATGATATGTTTGGTTCCGGCAATTGAGGTTACACTCAAATTTATAAACAAAAAAAAGGTGATAAATATGCGTAACGTAAAAACAATAACAAAAATAATATTATTAATTTGCCTGATTCTTCCACAAAAAAATGTAAAAGCATTAGAGTTCTTACCTCTTGACAGCACGGCCATTTCAACCGGTGGCGCAGGTGTGGCGTCAGCATCATCTAGCTTCGGTTCTTATTACAATCCAGCGTTATTATCGCATCACCAGACTGGCTTTGAATGGGTGACATCAGTGGGTGCCGGCGTTCGTGAATTCAATCTTGCAGAACATATTGATGAACTGTCTAAGGTTGATATTCAAGAAACACTGGATCAAATAGAACAGGCTTCAATGAATGCTATCTGGATAAAGGATAGTCAAAATAGAATATCGGCACCTTTATATTCAGACGAAATTTCAAACAATGCCAAAATAATAAAACGTGAGCTTGGGTTAATCTCTGACAATAATAGTCTGCAAATTATGCCCAATATTTCCATTGGTTTTCAATTTGGCAATCTGGGGATCGGCATATTCAGCATATCTGAACTATCTGCTGTTGCAGCGGTTGATGATGAGCGCTTGGATTTTATTGTGACGTCAAATAGTTTGCCAATAACGTATCAAAATAGCGCCGTACACTATGATGAAATAGAACAAAGGCTGATACTTGTCGATAAAAATACCTACAACCGATCCTCACTTCAATATGCCATTGATAAAAAATACACCAACTTGAAATTAAAAGGCATTACATATTATGAAATACCCATTGCCTATGGTCATAATTTTTCAACCCCTTTTGGCAATCTCAGCCTGGGCGGGGCTGTAAAGTTTATGCCTGGTTCTACTTATGATCGAATCGTAAAAATAGATACAGAATCTGGTGACATTGTGGACGAGTTTGAGGATGACGCCTCTGAGAATCAAGATACGACATTTGGCTTTGATTTGGGTTTTTTATACACCCCCAATTTTTTTAAAAATCGCCTTGTTACCGGGATGGTAATAAAAAATATCAACAGCCCAAAATTTGAAAGCAAAAGCGGTCAGGAATATGTGATTGATCCGCAAATTAGAGCCGGATTGTTATATCATATCTGGCAGAACACATTGATGGTGTCAATGGACTATGATTTAAGTGAAAATGAAAGCTTATTGGCGAGTTATACATCTCAAAATATTGGCGGAGGGATTCACTTTAAACCATCACATATGCTGTCTTTGCGATGCGGTGTTCAACAGAATATGAAAAGCAATGAAAACACTGATGAAGGTACGATTTTCACTGCTGGTATTGCTCTCGGTCTGAAGTGGTTTAAAATTGATCTTTCTGGCCAATACTCAACTGAAACGACTGAATTTGATGGCAATACGATTCCAAGTTCGGGAAGGGTTCAATTATCCCTGGTTTCAAATCTGTTGTATGGCAAACGAACACAACCTGAAAGTCAATACCAGGATATAGATCAACGTGATGTTGTTCAAGATGCTGTTGATCTTGATGAAGAAATGGATGAAATTTCTGAAGAGGATCAGATTGTTGAATCAGAAAGCATTGTAGAAATAGCAGAAAATAAACTTGAAACGCAAACAGATAAGGATCTTCCTGATGAAATGCTCAATACTGATGACAACATTGAAACAGCAATGACAGATACATTTATTTCACCCACAGTAGAACAATCAGAACCTATGGAAAAAGCTGAGCCTGAAGTGATTACACCACATGTTGAAACCCAGACACCTGAACCCGCTGTAATCACAAAAACAGTAACCCCAGAAATTCTGGTGCCCCCTTGCCCAACAAATAACATTCAGTCTAAAATGCAAGAAACTATCAATATTACCACAGCTATCGATAAATGGTCGAAAAGCTGGTCTTCAATGAACGTAAAGCGCTATTTAGATAATTATTCACCCCATTTTGAACCATCAAAAGGCTTGAGTCTTTCTGCCTGGAAAAAACAACGTGCAAAAAGGCTGAAAAAAGATTTTATCAAAATTGATATTTCAAATGTTTCTATTGAATTTACTGACTGTACCAATGCAAAAGTGTTTTTTAACCAAAAATATAAATCTCCCGGATATCAGGATGAAACCCAAAAAATACTTCTGTTTGAAAAAATCGATTCAAGGTGGTTGATTCGAAAAGAAAAAACAACTCAGTAAAAAGCTGTTTTAGGTTAAGTGGATTATGCAAGAAATAAAAATGGCGTCACAGGACAATCTAAAATATATCATTGAAAGCCTGCTATTTGTATCTGACACACCGATCATGTTAAAGCAGATTCACTATATTATGCCGGATGTCAAAATGTCTCATATACGAAAAGCAGTTGAATCGCTTACGCATGAATATAATGAACGTGGGGGAAGTTTCTATTTAAGTAATGTTGCCGGAGGAATTCAGCTTCGTACACGACCTATGTACAAAGATTGGATCAAGCGATTCATTAAATCTCGTCCAATGCGTCTCAGTCGGGCAGCGCTTGAAGCCCTGGCAATAGTTGCATATAAACAACCGGTAACTCGCTCAGAGGTCGATAAAATACGTGGTGTCGATTCAGGTGCAATTATGCGGACATTGGTTGAAAACAGATTAATACGAATCATTGGCCGAAAAGAAGTTGCCGGACGCCCCATGTTATACACAACATCCAAACGTTTTTTGGAAGTATTTGATTTGAATGACCTTAAAGATCTGCCTGCCCCTGATGATCTTGAGATTGATGATGCAGATGTTATTGTTGATAATGATGAAACAAATGTCGAAAATAATGAATTGCCAGTAAAGCCAGTTGAATCAAAAGAGAATATTGTTGAAAACAATGAACATGCACCTGATATTGTTGTCATGAATGATCTGCCAGAAAATAATGAGCAAGCTGTTGAACATACTGTCGATGATGTACAAACAGAGAATATTGTTGAAGATAATGAACATGCTGCTGATATTGTTTTCATGAATGATCTGCCAGAAAATAATG
>Ga0272440_1000593_pt1 | contig 30540 bp, 20 predicted proteins | sample SSMMMBAug17_FD_192440 | JGI IMG/M metagenome (GOLD analysis project Ga0272440, IMG submission 192440) | Marine sediment archaeal communities from Little Sippewissett salt marsh, Falmouth, MA, United States - SSM-MMB-Aug17 | ecosystem: Environmental > Aquatic > Marine > Wetlands > Sediment ... | reverse complement strand
ACAAATATGAAGAAGCAAAAACTAAGGCACAGGAAAAGATAGAAATCTATGACTCATTCCATTACCTTTATACTTGTATAATAAAAGAGCTTGATATTTTTGATGAGAGTGGAAAACTCAGAGACAGACGAAATGCTGAAGGCAATATAGAAGTATGCCTGGATTTGTTAGAATCTGAAATAGAGTTAAAAAAGCCGGTAAAAAAAATACGAAGAGTTTTGGGTGACCTGTTAAACTATTTTGAAATAGCAGAAGTGATATTGGAAGAGATTTTAGCCAATGTACCAAATATAGATGAAGAAGTCTTGAGTTTAATATGTTTATCATGGCAATGGGGAAAGAAAAAAATTAAAGCCAAAAATTCTGAAAGAAAAAGATATTGCACCAAGCAAGAGACTTATTATCTCGAAGCTGCAAAAATGCATATTGGGGAAGATTTTGAAAATGTTGCAAATCAAATATTGAAAGAATTAGATGAGATAGTGCAAAGTTCATCAATGGTAGAATGTATAAATTCAATAATCAGGCCTTATCTGAATAATACAAAAAATCAGATAACTCAGGAGACACTGAACTTAATAATGTTTTATCATAATCATCGCAGATATACTGATGGAAAAAGAAAAGGCCAAACTCCATTTGAATTGTTAACAGGACAATCTCAATCGAAGGATTGGCTTGATCTGTTAATGGAGCATTATGAAAATATCCATTGAATTATTAAATATAATCCAATGGATAAATATATAAAAAATGTGACATGCTAAAAATGGGCAAAAAAAAAGCGCATCAAAAGAATTGATGCGCATAAATTAACTGTAATGTTTTAAAGTGTTAACTACTTTTTAGGTAATATGAAGGATGCCGAAACTTTCAAAGAAAAGCATAAAATCATAGACGTCCCCTTTTCCCCTGGAGATTTCCTCCTGAATAGTTACATTTTTTTTTTGTTAACGAATATTTGAGATGGAGTTTAGCAAAACAAATGCATTTCAGAGTTTTGGGGAAAATTTTTTTATAAAAAATTTTTTTTTCTTTTTGAAGATGAACTTTTTTTTCTTTTTCATCTTGATACGTTTTAATTCGATATCATCAATCATCGGATGATTCATATCTACCATTCTGCACCAGTTAATAAAATCCATGTAATAATTTTGCTTTTCTTCATTTGTCAGATCATCAATTGTATCCAGTGATTGTAAACTTCTTTGAACATAATCAAAGAAATAATTTTTCACTTCTTCAAACTCTGATAATTTTGCTATAGAACAAGCCTTTTCCATATTTTGATCAGATAGAATTTCACTTAAGTGAGATATTTCTTTTTCTTTTTTACTTTCATTTAGTTCTGCTTTTGCCAGTTCATTTTGAGGATATAGTTCTAAAGCTTCAGCAATAGCTGCATTGAATTTTTGAATTGCAATTTTTTGGTTATTATACAGAAGAATTGCTTTTCTTGTCATAATTGTAGAATGGCATTGATCAAGGCGTTTAGTCGTAAACATCTTCCTTATTTCAAATAACACTGAATCAATCGTTTCAAGTTGATTAATTTCATCCATTTGATTGAAGTAGTCAGCTATGTATTGATCGTATTCAGGAACAATCCTCACTAAAAGCATAAATGATTGGATAAAGTTATTATCTGGATACGTTGTATTTTTTAAGCACAATAGTCCATAATGATAATGAATATATGAAATCCCGTACTGTTCAAATTCATTTAAATTATTATAGTTTATTTTGTTAATACCACTTAGAGCATTTTCAATATCTCCTGTTTTAAACATAAAAAAGTATTTTGATACAGAACTATAATAAGCACCTAATTCTAAATAATCTTCTTTGTTTTCATTTAAATTTGATTCTTTTAATTTGGCAATAACAATTTTTTTTTGATTAAAAATTTCGGCAAAACGAGGAGTACAATAAAAAAAACCTTGATCGTAATTGAAACTATTTTCTAACCGGTTTAGAATATTAATTTCCACTCGCCACTGTTCCATTATAATATCTGTATTATGACAAGTCTGTCCATTAATTAAATTGCCTCCTATTTCTAACAATTTATTTCGTATTTCAACCCTGTGGATAGGATCACTGGCTAATGACAAAAAAATTATATCATTATATAATGCTGTAAGCCAATATTGTGAAAAGTTATTGTAATACCTTTTATTAATCAAAGAGAACTGGTATAATGTTTTAGATATAACAGAAAGAAAGTTAGCATTTATATCATATGGTTTTTTAAATATAAGGCGAAGTATTAATTTATAATTATTTTTTTTCCATAATTTTTCGATATATAAATATTTACTTTCTTTAATAATTGGAATAATATCATCCCTTTTTTTGAAGGCATAAAGAAAGCAAGCCTTTTTATATATATCCTCAGGGTCTGCCTTCCTATTATATTGGTCTATTATATCATAATAGAGTAAGTTATAAACGCATTCAATTTGCGATAGAAATTTGTCGTCCTCACATTGTACATAATCCCAATTCATTAAGCACTGCACATATTGTCTGGACTTTAATAATACAAAACCATAATGATAGTAAAAAAAATTTGTTTTCGTTATTGTATTATTTTTAAGTAAAGTGTTCGCAACAGGGTAATCTTCTTCGTGAATAAGGCAAAGAATTTGTTTTAGCAGCGGTCTTTCGTTTTTGCTATATCTGTAACCACGTTCGAAATATGTTACTGCCTTACGATACTTTTGTTTTCTGTAAAAAAATTCCGCAATTTTTATATTAATATTTGAAATAATTTGAATTGCTTTCTTTCGAAGCATTTTAAAATCCTTTATCAATAAGTAATGAAAGAGTAGCAGAGATAAAAATACTGATTATATCTTCGCTGCTCTTTTTTTTATATCGGTATGAATGTACCCCGTCTGATGTTCTCTTTCAGCTAAAATCTCATTCGCTTCAGGTAAAACATTATCAAGCAATTCCAATGCATTTTTATTATCTTTATTCTTTATATTTTTTAAGATATCTCTAATATTTCTAAAAAGTTTATGACCTACCTGTGGTTCAATTTCGATCATGATTTCACCTGCTTTTTGAATTTGCATAAGTTTATTTGCAATTTCAAATTTTGCTAAAAGTTCTTCAAGGTTTTCGATAGCTTTTAAATTTTGTTTATATGTGCCATTTCTATCTGATTCCTCTAACAATTCAATTCTTTTATTAAGTAAGTTAACACCTTTTGACGAGAGAATTTCATGAAAGTTATTTATTAATGCTTTCGCATATTCTATCATTGACCTGGATGAAGAACCATTTATTGCCAAATGTTCAATTTTATTTAAAGATTGGCTAATATTTTCATATAAAGAATTATTTACTGTTCCCGTTTCATTATCAACTATAGCATTAATTTGTTCGATCAATGGCACAACCCTATATAGAACATCTTCAACAATGTATTGATTATATTTGTGTGTGTTTATCTTTTCTAATAAAGATTCCAGCATAATGTAAAGTTTTTCATCTGCCTTTCCTCTGGAAAGATTTTTTGCGATTTTGACCTCTTTTAGCTCTTGAATATGGGATGAGATTGTAATTATGTTGCTCTCATCTATAGACATTTCTATTTCAATATTAAAAGGTTTATCAGATTGGAACCTAACATTTTTGTCAATATTTATACCGAGCCATAAATCTCCAATTGATTCCTCTTCATCATTTACAATGTTTACAAATTTCAAATGAACAAGTTTTTGATCAGGATGTATCAGTTGAAATACTTCTTTTGCCTGACATGGCAGTGGTCTTCCTTTTTCAATCAGCAAGTGCTTTTCATTATTTTCCAAATAGATATAATAATCATGAGCTGTAGAATGAACAATATCAAATACGCCATGGTCTATAGTATATTTTTCTAAATTAAATTTACATTGATCACAAACTATACTGGATTGCTTAACAATATTAGCGCATTCGGGACATTCATAAGTATCTGACAGTCTATGCGCAAGAATAGCTGCTCCTTCTGCAATTGCTAGCATTGGCCTTTTATGAGTCAACACCCTGTTGCTACCAAAAAAATTTTTAACTGATGATATTACCAAAGGTATTTGAGAACTACCTCCAACCAAAAGTATTTTATCAATCAAGTCTGCTGAAAAATTAGATAATAATTGTTCAGTTTTTTGAATTGTTCTGTCAACAAATGGTTTAATAAGTTGATCAAATGTATCCCTTTTAAGTTCAACATTAACATCAATACCTTTCAGTAATCCCATTATTTCAATATATGCTGTTTCTCTACTACTTAACTCAATTTTTGCTTTTTCGACTTTTGATTTAAGTTCTCTTAAAAAACGATTGACACTTTTTTGATTTTGATTTTTAAATAACGATTGAATATTATCAGTGTTATATTCATTAGCGATTAGATTACAAATATAGTCAATAATGACCTTATCAATATCTTCACCACCAAGCCAATTATCTCCACCTTTTACTTGCTCAATTATTTGCCCACCACTAATGGTTAATATACATAAATCAAAAGTACCTCCACCAAAATCAAAAACAAGAATTGTGTTAGATTCTTCTGGTTTCATATCTGTTACACCAAATGAAATTGCAGCAGCCGTTGGTTCTGGTAGTAAACGCTGTACTTTTAAACCTGCCAAAGCAGCAGCTGTTCTTGTTGCATGTTTTTGTTTATCATTAAAATATGCAGGTACTGTAATAACAGCATATTCAATTTTGGACTTAATTTCGTTTTCAGCATCTGTGCGTAATTTTTTCAAAATTTGTGCTGAAATTTCCTCTGGGGTATGTTCTTTATTGTTCAGGATAACGGCTAAGGAATTTTCAGTTCCTTTTGAATGTGGTTTAATATCATATTGTACAATCTGATTTTTGATTATCTTAAGAATTTCTTTATCATTGTAATTTCTTCCCATTAAGCGTTTAACAAGAACGATAGTATTTTTAGGATCTTGCTTAATCCATTCTAATGCATTTATTCCGACAACATAGGAAGTTTCTCTTTGAAAGCTTATTCTTTTTTTGGATATAGTTACGCACGATGGTGTTAAAAAATCTCCTTCTGCATTTTTTAAAATTTCAGTAAATCGTTTCTTAATTGCAACTACAGAATTTGTTGTTCCCAAATCAATTCCTATAGATTTTGCGTTATCTGTTGACATAAAATGCTCCTTCAAATTTTATCTATATTCTTAAAATACGATAGGTTCTTTAATTAAAATAAATTACAATTCCAATGAATATTGATATAATACTAAGTATAATCCCTCCAATTATACCTAAACAACCAATCACATTATCACTAGGACTCATCTTTGATATTCGGTCAGATATATCATCAGCAAAATCAGAAATACGATCAGATATATCGTCTCTTATTCTATCTAATGGTGTTTGATTCTGTTGGGGAGGATTATTCTGAGTTGATGGCGTTGGGTTAGATGCTCTTCTAAAATCGAAAGTTGGCCTTGGGGGTGTAGTATTTTGCCTTTGTGCATATATAGCCGAACTTGTACTTTTTCGATAATTAAAGTTCATTCTTTGTGCCGTAGGCATTGATACCAGAGTTTGATTACTTGTTGCACCACAAATACAGTTTTTGCCTTTCGAAGTAAATTCATTCCAACTACTTAATAGATGGCATGATTTACAAGATGCACAAAATACTACCTGATCTCCTGCTTTTATTGGTTGCTGTGAATAGGGATCTTTTCTATTCTCCGCTAAAAATGCTCTATGTTCGTTACTGTTTATTGTATGTATATTGGGTCGCATTGCTTATTCAGACCTATTTTGTTTTGTTAATAATATTTTCAATATTTCGTTTTGTAACAGTTAACTCTTTACTTTCATTAACATTAGTAACTTTTGTATATTCTGATAGACTCTCATTATTTGTTGCTGCTACCTGTTTCATATTATTGGTTTTTGCTGCTTCAGATATCAAATTAGCCGTTTTTTCCTTTTTCGTGTTAGCAATTTGTGTATATGCTGATAGACTTTCATCATTTGTTGTTACCTGTGTTATATTATTAGTTTTTGTTGCTACAGATATCATATTAGCCGCACTTACCATTTTAGTGATAGCAATCTTTGAACATCCTGTATCCACATTATCGACAGATAGTTGATTATTGTTTTCTTCTTTTAAATTGTTAAAACTTTTTTGATCTTTTTTCTTTTTACATACGGTATAAGAATCACAATCAATTGGTGTTAAAGTTAAACCATTCGATTGTATTAATTGAACACCAGAAAAACCTTTATATATATTAACATTATTTATCTTCTCTTGTTTCATTTTCAATACAGAATTGTCGGTTGTTTCTTTCTGTTTTTCTAAATTGATATTCGATGTTATATCAGAATTATTTATTTTATAATCAATACCATATTCTTTATTAAAACTATCATAATAATCATTATTTAAATTATCATAATTATCATTTAAATTAACAAGCCCAAAAACAATTAAAAGAGTTAAAGCTATAATCAAAGGTGCGTAGATTATCGGTGCTATCATTTCAGAATCAAATTTTTTTTTATCCTTAGATAGTTGGTATATTTGATCTTTTTGGGGAAAAGCTGTTAAGGATGTTACAGAATCAAATTTTCTATCATTCATTAAATCATCGTTCAGATCGCTTTTCGTTATATTATCTTTTTTTTTATCTAATTTTTGTATTTTTTTTTTTAGAGAAACAATATTGCCATTGCAAGGTTTGGAATATTTTCCCTGAAAAACTTGCCATATTCTTTTATGTGGATTTAATACGATTGCGAATTGCCAATCATTATGAAACATCTGTCTTTGTGTAGATTTATCCGTATGAGACATAAAGACATCAAGAGAATTTGGGTGGGTATGATACCATCCAATAATCTGAATTTTCTTGTTTTGAGATTCAATCAAATGATCTACACGATCAATCATTTGCTTCCATGTTTCATGCGACATTTCTAAATAAGCACCAGAACCTCTTGCCGATCTGGCAGGAATAGCATCATCTGCAATACCAAATATAATCTTTTTATCTGGGTCTTGATAAACTTCGCCTAATAAAATACCTCCTTGTTCATTTGCATTAATCTCGTTTCTTTCTCCCCAAAAAATGTGGTTGTCAATTTTATTCTTAGTATCTCTGGTGATAAAAAGATGATAGTTTGTCGCAGTTATTTGAGATAGATTGTAATACGATTTATCTTCAATATGAAACTCAGGTATCTTTTTAGATTGTATTTGATATGATTGTGTTGAGGATGTGATTTGAAATTTCTTTCTTTGTTGAGGTGCAGCATTCTTTTTGGTGCTGACCTCAACATCTTTTTGCTTAAAATTGTCCTTAACTGCTTTTTTTTCAGACAGACCATTTATTTTTAATTTTTTCCAATTGTTTTTGAAAAAATTAGGATCATTTGCAATTTGAGATAGGTACCATTTACGTGCATCTTCATTTCCTATTTTTGTCCAGAAAACATTAATAAACTCCTGTTCAAACTGAAGAGAACGAGCCATGCGAATGATGTATTCTGATAATTTCTCATTTTTATCATATTCTTTATAATCAAGCCACTTAATCTCATTATAAACGAAATTCATGAATGTTGTTCCACCAAAATGAGGATGAAAAGGAAAGTTATTCAGTGGTTTAATGATTGGAGGTTCCTCTGGATAATTATCAGTTATCTTAACATTAAACTCAAAATGATGTTTAACCCCTGGTTCTTCTGAATTTGAGTTTTTTGTTATGCTTTGTACATTCAGTGTCAGTTGAAAAGCATTATCATTTTTTTTTACAACTCTTATACAATCGACTTTATTCAATTTTTGTATTTCTTTATTGATTAAACCTGCATCATACTTCATAAATTAGCCTGTTCTTAGAGTCCAAATAACTCTAATTAATTCTAAAGGTTTTTTGAGAGACACTCTGAACTTCAAACCTTGATTTGCTTGGATCCGGTAGCTGTGTCTTATCACAAGGGAATAATCCTTTATTGGATTTGTTTGTGTAAAATTTTTTTGCATCATTACAGGTGTGGCTCGCTTCATTGGTTATCTCTGGATCAAATTGAAAAGTACGGATCATTCTTATTATATGATGCCCCAGCCCTTCTGAAAAATTCCATAATCCATAGCACCAACTTCCGTCCTTATACCAGTTGACATGAAAGGGTCTATCCATATATTTCATTCTGACTTGAGGAGCATCAATTGGATAGCTTTCTGGCAAATTAACAGTTACATGCTGCTCATCTCTGTATTCAGGCTTATTATTAATAATTGTCCTTACTTTGATAAATAACTCATATTCTTCAACGTAAGGTGGTTCACCTCTCACTGCTTTCCATTGAACGACTTTGCCACGAATATTACACATTTCCTTATAGTCAGCTTTTAGTCTTATCTTTCTTAATTCTTGAGGCGATGACATTTTCTCTCCTTTATTTAAAGTTTCCCCGCATCTGTTGCTGGTATTATTCTTATTTTATCATTATTCTTCACTCCTGCTGACAAAAAACTTTGATCAGCATGAATCTGATTTCCCCCTTTAACGGCCAGATTATATCCTTGTTGACTGGCATTGATAAAATCATTTGCTATTAATTCTTCAATAGCTTCATTACCCGTCATTGTGTCATCAACAGTTACTGACACAGTTCTTCCATCTGTTGGATGGATAAATTCAACTTGCAAATCTCCCATGATAAACTTCCTTTGCTGTATAAAATTTATTGTTGAGTTTTTTTACTCATTGTTATTAAAATCGAGAATTTAAACCTGTAAATAAACGGCTTAGCCTGCTTGATTGTTATTTATAAAACCCCTTTTTAGTCAAAATACCACCGGCAAAGCCGGTGGCTTGAATTATGAACCGCTCAAAGCGGTATGAAATTGGAGCCGCCAAAGGCGGCATCGTTCTTTATTTAAACAAAGTTAATTGTTCCACACGCCGGTCTTCTTTCTCTTGGTTCTGTATATATTTTCGAACGGCTTCTTCATCTTTTCCTACTGTAGAAACGAAGTAGCCTCTTGCCCAGAAATGTTGACCGGTAAAGTTTCTCTTGTAGCCTGAATGTGCTCTTGCTATATCATCAGTATAAAAAACGATACTCCAAACAGGTCTTTGTTTGAGTAGCCATGCATAGCATAAATATTCAAAAACACGAAAACTCATATCTTTTTTTGAGCTTTGCGTCTCAATATGTACGACAACATCAAAAAGTTGCCCATCAATTTCAACCTCAACAATTATAAACAAATCACCTTCAAGACTGGCTTTCAATGCTTCATATTTGCTGATGAATTCTTTATCTAAAAAGGGATCTTTGCCAATTTTCACATTTAAACTTGGAAAGTAATGATCAAAAAAATCAGTTATGAAAGTAGCAATTAGCCACTTAAAAAGAGCATCATGTGATTTTGGATTTTTCATCTGTTAAACGTTCCTTTTTAGTATTGAATCATCAACGCAATTGGGTGTATCTCTGTTCATATAACTAGTTACGTGGTTGCTCAGTAGGTTAGCCCTTAATAATTTAACATATGCATACTTCTTTCTTGCTTTATTGGCACCTTGATTATATTTGCCTCACCAGTTCTTCTATAAAATTGTTTATGTAATATTTGTAAATATAAATGGCCTATCATCTGATAATTCATAGTATTTATAAACGTTATTTTTGTCAATTACTGCAACAACATGCATTAATGGTATACCTATTTCCTGCAAACGCATATCCAAAACTTTTTGCTCTGTATCTTCCAAGTTAAATTTAGCAATTGTTTTTTTAGTAACATGGTCTGAATCTGAGTTTTTTGAATTTTTATAATTGTTTGTTTTGCAGGATTGGCATATTGTATCAGTGTCTAATATTTTAAAAGCAGGTTTGTAAAAAGTTATTTTTTGGGAACAATAGCGGCATGCAGTTGAGATTACAAAGGTTCTATCTCCAGAAAAATCAAGTGATGCACCACTACCCGAAAACTCATTTTGGCATATATATTCTAAAAAATTTTTCAATGTGTCATGACTTGATATTGGAATTGGTATAATTTCTGGATAAGAAACGTGCCCAATACAATTCTTATTTGGTCTTAAATTTATCGTGTCATAATCATTCGTCGTCCCTTGAAAAAATAATTTTTTTCCTCCCGGAATTTTATGGCCACAAAGAATTTTTATCGCTTCTTGAACTTGAATTGCTGACACTAATGCTGAGGTCGTTTGAACAGTTGGTACTTTCCCCTCATTAATAACAGCTCTTTTAAAACTATCACATGAATAGCGTACTCTGCTTGCAATAATTTGCTCCTTTGTTGCATTACATTGATAACATGGAAGGTCTGGTGGTGAATAAACACAAACATGACCGGCTAACTCAAAAATACCACAGTCAATCCAGGGGGTTTCAGCAAGCCAACATTGGCGATTAATAAAAAAGCGTGTTTCTACATTATCAAGGCATCCCAGAACAATATCCATTTCTCTAAAGATGCCAGTGCCTAATTCCCAAACAATATCTCCATGAAAATAATCAACGTTAAAGTTTGGTGCTAAAGCTAAATCTTTTATTCGGTTTGCAGCAATTTCCGATTTTTTTTTGCCTGTATCAGATTTTCTAAATAATATTGTTCTACTTAAATTTGATTTGGATACGGTGTCAAAATCAACAATAAATATGTTTCCAATTCCCATTAAGGCTAAATTTTTTAATGTCTCGTTACCTGTTGCCCCTGCCCCTGCTACCATTACTTTTGCATTAAATAATTTTTCCTGATCCCACCCTGATATTCGTTCCTGTCTATCGAAAAAACTATCCTCACAATTAGAGTACTGGTTAATTGAAAAATTTTTCGTTATGTTTTGTTTCTTTGCTGACATAATATTCCTGTCATTTTTTTTGCTAAATAAAATCCCATAGAACGTTTTGTTGGGCTCCCATTAACTATTTAATACAAAATTATTATAATTCAAATCATTCAAGTTGGACATAAATGTATAAATAAACCAAAGTTGAAATCAAATTGTCAAGATATTTTTTTTATCTTTTTTTAAGAAAACTCAATATTGTTATTATGTGTTAATTTTTTTAATTATCTTATGCAATGAGACATAAAAACAATCAAATCAACTAATTAATAATGATCTGCTCTTTTTTTATTGCTTTCTCTTCATTCTTTAACTGGAAAAATTTTTATTTTTAAAAGTTCTCTGGCTTCAGATATTCTTTCTGATAAGGTCTTTTTTATAAAACCATCTTTATTTCCTTAAATTAAATTGTAATAATTTTCCAATTAATTTTTTTACTATAAAATGCTGGAAGCCTTATTTAAAAGGTTTCTACTCTTAATGTATGCATTTGTGCACTCTTTTTTATAATTAAATCATATCATAATAAACTTTTTTTCGAAATTTTGACAATTTTATCTACTATGGAAACCAATATTTCATCTTGATTATTTAAGGTTAAGAGTGGTTTGCCATCTTTGGGCATGACATTCAATTCCTTTAACCATGAAATATGTTTCCAAAGGCATGGTTTTATTATAATCGGAATGATGGTTAATGTCTGATTATTCAATTTTTCGAGAAGAGCGGGTACTTCTTCATGTATGATAAATTGTGAAGACAGATAATCAGCAGAAACCAATAAAACCGCAATTTTGGCATGGCTTATTGCTTTTCTTATTTCTTGATACCATTTTTTGCCAGGTGTTATTTTTCTGTCACTCCATGTATAAATTTGCCATTCATTTTCTAAAGCATTTAAATGCTTCATTAATTGATCTTTCAAGTTTTCATCTTCATGACTGTAGCTAAGAAAAATTGTATTCTGTTCGGGTCTACTAAACAATTTTGGGATTTTGGGATCAATGGGATCATATGAGGAGATACCATAAAGTAATTCGTATACACCAATTTCTTTATAGTCGTTTTCTTTGCATCGTACTTTATACTGATGTTTTTCTATGCGTTCTATCAAATCATTATATTCAAAAAAATTAGGTTCCTGACTTTGTACACATTTACTGCAACAACAGGGAATCATCTTGTTATAGTTCAACCCATGATAAGAACCATGGATTTTATCAAGTTCGTGCATTACAATGATAATTAAATTTTGTTTATTATGTCCAGAAGCACGAATGAGTATTTTTCTGGCTTGATAATCTTCAATTATTTCTGCCTTTGTATCGCGAATGTTTAAAATTACACCTGTTTGCCATACAAATTTTTGCTTATAAATCCTTTCATGTGATGCTACTATAAATCGCGCAATTATTCCTTTTGGCATGAATTCGTATTCATAGCGCAAATGTAAGTTATCTTTTGAATCCCAGTCATACATGGGTTGATTTTTTGGCAGTAGCTGCGGAGCAATATAGTTTTCTTTTTGATCTGGAATTTCATAACACAATTGAAAATTCATCATCAGTTGCAGAAGTTCATCTTCTATTCCCCAATACTGTTTTTCATGCCATATTTCTTTCAGGTTTTGTTTAGTAAATTTACCAAGGTTTGTTTTAACTTGATTGCAAAACAAAACTTTATATACTGCACCTGTCGCCCATTCCGGTTTTAAAATAATTAAGTGCTTTAAAACAGGGTCATCCATAAAATGCAAGCAAACGCCTATATCGTGTAAATATTCACTAAGTTGTAATTTATTTCTATAATCATCAATGCCATTGTCTTCACAAATTTTCAAATATTCATCCAGACCAATATAGTTTCGTCTATCCTTTTCAATTGTTTTACGCACATTTATCCATGTATTTGGCAACACAGTGCCAATATGTGGCAATTGCTTGATATGGTGTCTGATATGTTCTACAATTTTCTCTAATCCTTCATTTGTGGCCAAATTGGTAGATAGAATATCTTTTAAATGAGTAAATTGACTTCTAAGCTGACGTTCATTAATATCTGGATCCAGATCGTGTTTTTTGTTTTTAATAATCAACAAGGGACTATTTTCACTTAATAATGAAATAATTTCCAGCCAGTAGTGAAAAACAGTGTCTTCTTTTCGATTATCAGCAACCAGTGCATACAATGATCTTTTCGTTAAGAAAAATTGATGGGTTGAATGTAAAATTTCCTGCCCCCCAAAGTCCCATATATTCATAAAAAAAGGTTGTTGCCCATTTTCACGATCAAATTGACATCTCAAAACATTTATACCTGCTGTAAAAGGATCGTCTTCATTTAATTTGTAGTCGGTATCCATAATTTTTTTTGCTAAAGTAGTTTTCCCTGCACCAGGTTCACCAACTATTAAAAATTTTGCTTCATATATTCGTTCTTTGCCCTTTTCAATTAATTGGCGTAAGTAGTCAATTATGGCCCGATACCCTTTTCTAACAATTTCTTCAGGAGGAGATTCCAGTGGGTTATCGAATAACATCAAAAATTTCAAATTAATTAAATTACCTACCGACTCTGGTAAAACAGATAATTTATTCTGACTTAAATCTAAAGTTGTTAAATTTATTAAATCACCTATTGAGTCTGGTAAATTGGATAATTCATTCCCATTTAAATCTAAAAGATTTAAATTTACTAACTCATTAATTTTTCCAGGGATATATGATAATCGATTAATTTTAAGATTTAAAATCTGCAAATTAACTAATTGTGATATTTCCTCTGGTAAAATTGATAATTCATTATCGTTTAAAAATAAAAAATTCAAATTAACTAAATTAGCAATTTCTTTAGGTATGCTTGATAATAGATTATTACTAAAATTAAGATACTTCAAGTTATGCAAATTACCAATTTCTTTTGGTATGTATGAAAAGTTATTATTTCTCAAGTCTAAATACTGTAAATTTGTTAATCGACCGATTTCAGGAGGTAATTCGTGTAATATTCTATCGTATGAGTCCAATACCAAAAACTCTAAATTTAAAAAAGTAAATATAATTTTCGGAAATTTCTCAATACCTGTTTTAATAATAAGTCCAACAAGGTTTGTTTTATCATCAAGACAATAACTATTAGGATTTTCTTCAAACTGCTTATCAAATTCTTTGCATGTTAATGCATCAGTTGTTGAAAAAAATGTATCTATTTTATTTAACTTCGTACTAATTTCTTTTTCTAATTCTTTTAATACTTGTAAATCAGACATTTTTTCAAACCTTTTACTCAAGAATAGAGTGCCTTTCGGACAAATTATAGAATAGCCAAATTTTTAAATCGGATTTTAATATTTATTAGGGGGTTTCTAAGTAACCACTCATAAGTTTTCGGGTAGATGATAGTAATAAATTCAATTACTAAATTGATTTTACTGATTGATTGTAAGCGACTGGGTTTGATGTTAAATAAGCTGTATAGTGCTAATATATTAACATCGTGATGTTTTACTTGTATATACCCGAAAATTTATGACTGGTTACTTATTATCGTGCAACATTGGTTTTTCCAGGCACGAAACATGCCCTTTTGATTTGAAGATCATTTTCGTTCAAAAATCATCTGCTGCTCAAGAAAGCATATTTTATACCAGGAAAAACCAAAGTTGCACGATAATATATACTTTTTGTTTTTCCAATACATAATTTTTCGTTCAGAAACTTTTTGTTTAAAAACATAATATATTCGTACAAATTTTCAAAAAAAGAATTCTATCTATTTATTTACCAAACAAAAATGGATAAGTTCTTATATAATCCTTCAATCCGGCTTGCAAAGTTATCTCCACAAGGGATTTAAGTTTTTTATTTGTTAACTGGTCATAATACTTTTTAAATAGTGAAAGAGATTGATTTAATGTTTCAGGGGTATTCTTTTTCATCCATTTGTATGTAACTCTTTTCTTGTTGTTGATTCTTTCTGTTATTATTGAGAATTCTTTGGTTGAATGCTTTGCATAATACAATACAGCGTTTAGGCTAAAATCATTAAGATCATCACGTAAATCAAGAAAATCATCGGCTACTGTAAACGCCATTGAAAAAAAGAAACATTCATTTTCAATAATTTCAGTATTTGATTGGTTGAGATCAAAAAATATTGAAAATAATTTTCCTAACAAGAAAGAAAAAGCGCCTGTATCTGTTTCAATAACTTGTAACATTCTGTCTTCATCAAGCGTATAAAATGTTTTATAATATTTAGAATTTTTACTAAACAACCGTGCTGTTTCATTGATGGCATCTAAAATAAGATCGTCTCGATATACCCATTTTTCAATAAAAAACTCAGACATGATTTTTTCAAATTTTACACAAAGCTCATCTTTCATTGCTTCTGAAAGTGATACTCCGCTGGTATCTACAATATGGTCTAGTAACGTCATATAATCACGTAGCAATCCAAATGACCAATAAGTTTCTTTTGTAATATTCTTTTCATTTATAGCAACCAATTCACACAATCCACTTAACAAAACATATCTTACATAATAAAATGCAAATAATTGATACATAAAACTGGAAAGTTTTATTTTACTTTTTATTTGGCTATAAAATTCTTTTCCATATAATTTTCTGTATCCTAACATTTTGGGGGCTGTAATTAAAAATTTAAAAAATATTTTATGCAAATAGAATACGCGTTTTATCCTAAAACGAAGTATTTCCATTTTCTTTTTGAGTTGTAGTTCTTTGATAAAATTGAGAACATATTGATATGCATCAACTGCGAATTTTTTAATGTCCAATTCTGAAAATTTTTGCTTTCTAACAGGATCGAATAAAAATAAATACAAACATGAGATATATACAAAAATAACAAAAACACCAAAAGGCGAAATTAAGCCTGATTTATGCCAAAAATAGGTTACAATTAACAGATTGTTTGATGCTAAAAAAGCGCTAAAATATGCATAATGGGTAAAAATCATTCCGCCGGAAAAAATAAGCATAAATGAAATTGCCCCAGCGGGAAAAATTGAAAAAACAACCCCTGCACTCGTAGCTAACCCACGACCACCACGAAATCCAAAAAAAACAGGAAAAATATGACCAATAATTGATGATAAACCGCAACCAATACTTATTAATTCTCTATTCATAACAGAGCAATCAATATTCATGAAAGCTAAATCAAAAGCACCAATATATTGAACAGCAATAAAACCTTTTCCGCAATCAATAATAAAAACAATAATAGCGTAATAAATTCCAATCTTTCTTGCTACATTAAATGCACCGGTTTTACCTGATCCATAACCTCTAATATTTACGTTTTTAAACTTACCAATGAGGACTCCCCCAGAAATTGACCCCAGGAGATAACAGATAAAAATTTTGACTAACAATTCAATCATATTTTACAGATATCCTTTTTAAATGAATGTCTAAGCCATTAGTTTATGAGTTGAAACATCATTTTTTACTTTGAACGTGTTGAAAGAAAGAGAATTAATTGCAGAATTGTCTCTTTCACTGTCTGATTGTTCGATTTTTCATCATTTAACTGATCAAATAATTGTTTTGCAATATCTGTTTGTTTGCGTATGTGGTCATTAACATAATCAAAACTGTTGTTCGCCTGTAGTATTTCGAGATAACGCAAATAATCTTCCTGTGACTTCGATTTTTTATTTAAAATTGCAATTAATTCCTCTGCATGGATAGGATCATCTTGAATCGTGTGTATTACTAACAAGGTTCGTTTTGATTCATGTATATCTGCATATAAATCTTTATCAAATTGATCATTGTTTGGTGTAACACTTAACAAATCATCTTTTATTTGAAATATTGATCCAATTGTTTTTCCCAATTTTTCAGCAATAAAGAAACTGTCTTCTGAATATCCTGCTAAAATAAATGGAATCTTAATTGCTGCAGCAAACAATGCGCCAGTCTTCTTTTCAACCATGTTAAAATAGTCATTTTCGTTTACATCAAATCTATTATCTGCGATCCAACTTAATTCAACATATTGACCGATGCACAGTTCAATAGCAGTATCATTTAATATTTCCATCATTGCGTATTTTTCATGCGTATTGAGAAAATCCGTTTTTTGTATGGGATAATACATATTTGATCGGAGTAAAGCTGCGGTTGCAATGCCAAGAGGTGTTCCTCTAAGAATGTGCAGACATTCTTTATTCCTTCGTAATTTTGAATCATCCTGTATATCATCCAATATTAATGTTGAATTATGATATATTTCCAAGCCTATAGCTACCGGATAAATTTTATTCAAATTAATGTCAATTAATTTAGCAAAAAGCATCATGAAATATGGACGAATTTTTTTTCCACTTTTTAGAGAAGAAAAAATATCCTCTTTATGGGTAACTAAATTAATTTCAGGTGATACTAAAGAATCAGATTGCCTTTCCATTTCTTTTAAAAAAGCATATATTTCTCTATCATAGTTAATAGACATTTGCTCTCCTTGCTAAGAATTTAAGTTTTAAAAAATTCGATTTGATGTCATTCTGGTTTTCATTTCTTATATGTTCCAAAAACGAATTAACCTTTTCCAACTCCCTGGTTTTTTCTTTCTTTGAAAAATTACTATTTTGGGGTATTCCTAAAGCCTTGCTTCTATCTTCGCCTGAAAATTCTGCAAATAAAACAGGTTTACCAATATATTTTATGCGATGTGGAGCCAAAAAATCATTATTCACTGGAGCTATAGTGTAAATCCATTGATCAAAAGTAATATCAATAAAATACCAATTATTATTCCAATATAGTTGAATCATTGTATGTGGATATATTGAATCTGGTTCAAAATAGTAAGAAATATCATGAAATTTTAATATATTTTTATCATATTTAAATGACATATATAGTAATTTTGTCTCTATTCTATAATGCGACAGTAACTTATATAGTAATACATGCTTTGCCGTGCAAGAACCATAATTGTCTCGAAATAAATAAGAATAATCTCTATATTTCGTAAATCGAAATGGTATATCTCTTACAATCTTGATCATATTTATTAATTCATCTTGATTCATTTGAATTACCCAAAACTTCAACAAAGCCAATATCACCATTAATCCTGACTTGCTGTCCATCATTAATTTTTTTCATTATTCCAACAGCTCCAACTACGGTCGGTATACCATATTCTCTTGCCACTATTGAACAGTGATTTAATATTCCGCCTATTTCCACAGCGATACCTGAGGCAATTCTAAATAATGGTGTCATTCCAGGATCAGCATTGTAGGCGATTATGATATCTCCTTTTTTTATTTTAGAAAAATCCGACTTGTTCGTTATTTTCCGACAAATCCCCTCTGATATACCTGATGCGGCACCCACTCCAGTAATCCGATCCTGATTTGAATCTGTCCTTTGGGGCATGACAATAATATCATTATTCACAACTCTAACATGATATGGCGGGGAAATCTGACAATTTTTCTCAAACAGTTGCTTTCTTTCCCGAATGATTTCGACAAATTCTTCACTATTTCGTTCTCTTCTTAATAATGATTGTAGTTCATCAATTTCCAGAAAAAAGATGCTGTTTTCAATGCAGTGAAAACTCGAAAAATAATCATGCTGGTTAATTGATAATAATAGCTTTCTTAACCTGTAAAAAGCAATATCCAGACCAGATCTTAAATCTTCACGAAGGGACAAATATTTTTTTGTTAACTGGCATAAACGATAAAGAAATAGCCCCATGACTGTTTTAGAAAATTTTTGATTGTTTTTACGATGATTGGTATCATTGTTATCAGGTGTAAAATCCTGGTTTACTAACATTTCAAGTACAAAATCTGGATTTTCATCCCACCTTGGAAAAAGAATATCTCTATTGGCATACCTGTATTTATATTTTTTAATCAACTGATTAAATTGAATAGTAAAACATTTTGTTCTATATTTTTTGTTTATAATATTAATGGCTTGTTTGTAATTATCAATTCGTTTTATCGTATTCAGTAAGTCTTCATCAATACAGTGAATTAATGATTGCAATGAATTTCGAATATCATCATTAATATTTTGAGGTAAACCTGTTAAGCTATTTAGAATCCATTCTTCACTTTTTGATGCATATTTAGATGCAATATGTCTGTAACACCATGTATATATTGCAGCTTTACCATATCCCCATTGGTTATTCTGTTGCATGGCATAGACAATATCTAGAATCCTGTTGAGTTCTCTATCGTAAAAGTCTAATTCGTTATTGTGATAATAGTCAACATTCATGGTATCTAATTTTTTAATATTTTTATGCAGATGTTTTTTTAAATAATGAATAGAAGATACTCGAATGAGATAAGCATGTTTTAAAAGAAAAGGAGATCTTAACAAAATTTTCCATAATTTTCTAAATTTAAATTGGTTTTGAATTGATGTTTGATAACCAACAGGAAAGGCGTTTGAGATTTCTTTAAACAATAATAATTTGGGAATATATGGTAAAAGTTTCTCAATAATTTCTAAATTGATATAGGCATAACCATTTAGAACTTTAACAGGATGATAACTCGAAATGCTAAATAATTGCAGCGGATCCTTGACAAGAATTTTATTAAAAAAAATGGAACTTGTCATGTTTGACATTCTATCAGGCCATAAATCTTCAACCATTGATCTGGTATAAATGCTATTATCATAGCTATTATTCAGTGTACTATTTTTAGTTACATATCTCAACTGTAGCAAAAACAGTTGTGAGTTTTCAATTGCCCATTCAATAATTACGGGTTGACCGATTTCATTTTCAAGATGTTTTGCTGAGCGATAAATTTGAAGTATAATTTCACTATCTAAACCTTGACATTCATCTTTAAGGATACGCCTGATACATTTTTGATTTGAATCATACTCCCAATAAGAAGGTGTTTTCAAACCAGACATTAGAGGAGAGCCAAGGCCTTGGATAGCTTCAACAATAACATTGTTTGATCCTGGATAATTCGAAAAACACACTCCTGAATAAGCAGGGATTAACTGTCTTTGTATAATCATTGACATTCGCGGTTTGACAAAATTCAAATGAGCATAATTTCGATATGATATAGCACTATCAGTCCACCATGAACAATAGCATTCAATCAATTTTTTAGGAATATCATCTTGTTGCACATGCAAGCAAGTTAAATATTGTCCTGCACAAGAATACTGGTCTGAGTCTTCTTCCATTGCTGCTGATCGAACAACAAAAACATTATCTGTATTATGATTAAAACTTGATCGTATTTTGTTTTGTATAGAGTTAATTAACGCCTCAGAAATATCACGATTAATTATTTTCGATAACAAATATTTATCTAAATCATTGTGGCCTTCTTTATGGCGTTTATGCAAATCCTGAAATACATTTTCCAGTTCAGATACGTTAATAAAATTATCTACAAATTCAACTGAAAGAAGAAAACCTTCAGGAACCTGATAGCCATACTGCCTTAACTTTATAAGATTCAATGCTTTAGGGGCAAAATGACAATTTGTTGTTAAGGATTTATTGGAAATTAGTAATATCATAAGTTACTATAATCTTAAGAGTAAAAAAATCACAATTGTATGATCAATGACACTATTTATTCGATACACTCTGCTTGACGTTGCTGCCGCCAACAATTTTATTTCCAGTAATTTCAGACGACACCGTTCCATTTGCATTTTGTATAACGACGTTCTCTACTGTGCTTTTAATAATAGTATTATTGCTCATCTTAGCTGATGCCTTGCTTTTTGTATTTTCATCATTACAATTAATGATAGGAATATCATTTTCTGGCTTTAGTGCTTTGATCAAACTTGTTAAGCCACTTTCATAGTTACGACTAAAATCCGCAAACTGAAATTGTGATATGATTTCATTTTCAATTATGCAATCATCTATTTTCAATGGAATGAAAAAAGTTTTTGTTTCTGGAAAATGTTCAAGTTCTTTGAGTATCATTTTAAACTCAACCTGAACATATCCACGTTTGTCGACAGAATTGTTTGAAAGCACACATAAGACATAATCACAATTTTTTATGGCTTTTTTTATTTCGTAATCCCATCTCTGACCAGGTAACAGTTGTTCTTTATCAAGCCATGTTTCAAGATTCAGTTTGTTCAAGTCATTGGATAATTTTTTTGCAAATGAAACATCCTCACTCGCATAACTAATAAAAATTTTTTTTGGCATTATTTCTTCCTTAATCATTTTTATTTTCATCAATATCATAGGAATTTATTTGTTCATCATGCTCAAGTTGTTTTGTGGTTCCAATTTGTAAATCATCAAACAATCTAAATTTTTCGTCTAAAGAATCATTGTCAGATTTCAATGAACTCCTATTTAATAGTTTTAATTTTTTTTCATCCTTTATTCTTTCGATATTCTTAGTGATTTTTTCTTTTTCTTGAAGTAATTTAGTGTTATCTTCTTCATATTCACCAGAAATATTAGTCGTAATTTCACGTTCAATGTCTTCCAGTCGTTTTAACTCTTCATCAAGTTGTTTTTTATCAAAATCGATTAATTTTTTAGATTTATACAGTCCTCTCTCAAGATCGTTTTCTACTTCTTCAATTTCTGCATTATCCATCTTTATATTAAGTAAATCAATATTTTGCTGAGTTTTAAATTTTTCATCCTCCAATTGAGTTCTTGATCTTTGAATTTCTAACAATGAAATATCAAGTCCAAAGTATTTTCGAGTACACTCTTTTGCATTTTGCACAACATATTGTTCAAATTTTTCTTTATACTCATGCTTTTTGTGATAAAACTTAAGCTGTTCAGGCTTTAATAATTGCATTTTACTTACAAGATAGGTTTGAATTCTTTCAGTAATAATATCCATCGTGATAGTTGCAATGATAAATGTTTCCCAAGCAAGTCTGTCATCACAGACGCCATTAACTCTGTATTGACCTGAAAAAGAATATGCTTCACCACCATCCAGTGATGCCACACTAAATTCAATTTTTCTTGACTCTGCTAAAAGGGCATCCAGTTTTTTTATTGTATCGTCCTCATTTTTGACCATCTGTGGCGTGATACTAACAATTGATGCAGAAAATTCATCCTGAAGTTTTTCAGTAATCTTTTGCTTTAATATTTCAACCAGTGATTTGTCACCTGTTAATGGGTCAACATTCTCAAATTTCATATAGAAATGATAAGGATCAGTCTGAATCATAACGCTTTCGGCAATATTACGAACATGTTTTTTTATTTCTTCTTTTATATCAAGGTCAACAGTTGTATTTATATACTTTTCTACTTTTTTTAAATCCGATATTCTCAAAAAAACAACAATTTTCATAGGTACGTGACGACCAATTTTGGTTAAATACTTATCAGTCAATTCAACCTGAAAAATATCGCACCATTTTAGTGGCTCGAACTGCGGTTGAATAATGAGATGCTCTAAATTGTAGCCAATTGTTTTAGATTTGTTCTTCATTATACTTTCTATAGATTTTTTATCAAATTCTAATATAAAATCCAGATAATTCACAGAAAAAAGTTGATCATTAAACGCTTCATTTAAGTTGTCTCTGATCCAGTTTGAAAGAGAGGGTGAGTTTTGTTCAAGGTATAATGCATAATCACTGATGGTCATCTTTATTTTATTAACAACCGTAATCGGTTTAGAGTAACCAATAAGCTTAATTTGGATTTCTATCATATCTTCAAATCGTTTAATAGATTCCAATTCGGGAAAAATAAACTTCATGCTAATAATATCAACTTGAAAGCCAATCTTGAAAAGCTCCTCTGATAATAATTGTTGCGTACGCATTTTTATGTCATCAAGCTTTTTGAAAGCTGAATAACCAACTTCAAAAATAAGTCTGTCAAATGTCGTGTTAATTTTATCAATACACCAAATATCAATTTGTGGGATTTCAGATTGAAGATATTTATGAATGTTTTGGTATTGAAATTTTAACACTAATTTGATTGATAGTTCAATTTGACCTGAATTGTTATTACCAAGTTGTGACTTTGCAACGTGTTCAATGGTTTTCTCATAATTTTTTTCCATTGGAGGTGATATTTTTTTATCTATAGAAAAAAATTTGATTTTTTGTCCACCTTTTAAAAGAGCATTATTAATTAATTCTTTAATTGTATTAATGATATTTGAATTTAGATCATAATAAAACTGTACAGATGTAATGCTATCCATTGCATAATTTTGAATTTGGGCAGTTATTGTTTGAGTCAGCTCATATTTGTCCAATGTACTTGTCAGGGCTTTTAGCTTTAGTTTTTCAATAATTTCAGTTTCAAGGTTTATTATGAGTAGAACTTTCCTGTCATAATCAGAAAGTTTTATTGGGATTTCAAAATCTTGAATTTTAATAGATGAAATTTCGTTTTGCTGTAATGAAATGATCGTCCTCATGGTAAGACCAATCTTTTCATGAGCTTTCATGCAAAGAAATCTTTCTAACTTACTTTTTTCATCATCAAAATTATCAATAAAATTAGATTCTTTTTCATTTGTAAACTCTTTTATCCAACTTTCCAAATAATTATATAGCTCTTCTTCAGGACAAACATTATCACATAAGGCTAACAACATTTTTTGCTCATCTTCAGGCTTACATTTTGCTTTAAATCTCAAGTTTATATCGGCATCAAGATATCTTTCAAAATCATGTATTCGAAACATGAGGCCTTCACATTCAGATATGTTTCTTTTATCATTGGTGTTTGAAACTAAAAAATATTTTGTTTTTGCTTTATTTATTCTTAATTTTGACCAGAGTGTTGTAGAATCGGTAATTCTTTTATGGTTATCTGAAATTTCTACTGTATACACACGTGATGAAAGCCCATTACCTTTGTCATTTGGTCCAACCTCCATAATTATCTTAGACAAGGATAAATTAGCATTATTACTTAAATCTGATTCATTTATATGGAATGTATTCTTGTTTTCTGAACTCGATACAATAAATTTCTTACCAGCATTATTATTGTTTTCATTATTGACGATAAATTTTTTTGACATAATTATTCTCCATATAGTTTTTTTGACATATTAATTTAATTGTTTATAAAGTTACACTATCAAGACTGTATATTTTCAAGATGGTTTATCTGAGTATGCTGTTTTTAAATCTTTAATAATTCTAATTAAATAATTGATTCTATCTCTAATTTGATGTCTTATTCGTTCTTTTTGTTTAAGTGGTGCGCCAAGTTTTAATAAAATGTCGTTAATAGCTGTGTTTACTTCTTTTAGTAAATTTTTTAGTTCAATTAATGAATGAATGATTTGTTTCTTTTTATTGGGATTTATTGTTTTAAATGAATTAATAATAATTTGATACGCTATCTTTGCTTCATCCTTCATCTCATTATTGATGTTACCCTGAAGAATAATTCTCCATTTGCTTATAACCAAGCCCAAAAATAAAGAAGAGTAACTTGATCGATTGGCATGTAAAAACTGGACTCCGGCATCCACCAAGATTTTGACAAATAGCATATTTTCAAGGTTTAAATCATTCATTTCTGGAACTGATATCCACTGCATTACGATAAATTTTTCAACGCGTTTGGACAACAGTTCATTAAAAACTTCTTCAATAGCCGGATGCATGATTACACCAAACAGTTCCGATAGTTTATTAAAATCATGGGTAAGATCTGGTTCAAATGATTTAAAGAAAAAGTAATTTGAAGGCCAATATCCAAATTGATTATCTTTCATTTCATATGTCGCACCAATAATGGAATCAATAATTGCTTCAAAAGCAATTCTTTCAGAGTTCTTTCGGCAATTCGATTTTTTTTCATCAGGCAACCATTGTTTCAAAGTCTTTATACTTTCATAAACATCACTGCTATTTTTTCTTAAATAACTCCTAAGAAACATTTTAATTCTATTGTATTGATCAAGATTGGATATTTTGTCAGATATTCGTTTCATCCATTTGAGAACATTCAGTGAAGAGGCTGAGCTTAATATGGTCAACAGCTGAATCATTTCTTCAAATATTTCCATTTGATACAGGTCTTCAAGAATATCTAAAATTACATGCTCTAAATCATTATTTATCATTTCAATAATAATTCTGGCTATTCTTTCAATAAAATTAGTTTTATCGATTTGTTCTTGTACAATTTTACTCACTATTTCTAATGGACTATCATTTTCAGAAATAGACCTTTTAAGACCACTAACTCCTATAATTAACTTTGATAACCATCGTTGACCATACTCCTTTGTATTTTTATTGGCCATCTCAACCATGAGTAATATCGCATTATCTAGAACCTTTACATTTGCCTCAAAAAGTATTGGTGAAAATCTGATCATCAAGGCCTGTTTCCTTAGAAACGAGGGGTATTTTTTATTTATAAATTGTTTTAAGTAATTTCTGATATATGGATTTTTAAAATCAATAGATTCTGATTTATCTTCTCGGGGTTTTATTGTTAATTGTAATAAATCTCTAATAATATCAGCTTTAGCAATCCATTCATCTGACAATAGTATAGAAGATTCTTTTTTTATTATATTATTTTTGCCATCATTATCTGTAATAACAATATCTTGGGTAACTGTCTGCGTAGAATCATTTACTAGGTACAAGACAAGACCTTCAAATTCTTCAAAACTAATGCCAGGAAAATATGCTGCAACAAAGAGAACAATTTTCTCTAACTCACCTTTATTATCGAAAAGATCCTGTGCATTTTTAACCCGTTCTTGTAGTATTGAGTTAAATTTTTCAGGGTCTTCATCCATCATTTTTTGTAAATCAATTATTCTGTCTGCAAGGGTATGATCTATGAATGCTTGCTTAACAATATTATAAAAATCTGTGTCCTTATTTCCCCAATATCCCCCTTTGACCTGGTTGATAATTGAAGCGTATAATTCTTTTGAGCTATGTTTTTGGCTTGAAACACTCACGAGTAAAGGCATTAAAAAATCTAAATCCCATATGACTAATTCTGGAAATTCTGGAGCGTTTTTCTTTAGAATTTTTTTAAAAAGATCTTGTTTGACGATAAAAATTATATATTCATTCAAATCAGCAAATCGTTTTTCAAATCGACCGGTGTTTACAGCACTATAAAGTACATTTTCAATAAAAGACAAATCTGAACTACGATACGCTTCAATCAGAATAGCTGATTTTTTTGTTTGATCAGAACAACTTGATATTTGATCAAAAATATTTAGACCTTGATAAATATGTTCTTTTGATGATTCCCCCTCACCTAATGAATTGGTTACTTCAATCATTCTTTTTTGTGTTATTTTTAAATTATCTGACAGTCTGGTCATTAGAGTATCTGCTGCTGTTAATGCGACATCCTTATCCAGGCAACTAATACCAATAATTCTTCTACATAAAAGCTTATTATAGTATTCATTAATGTCATCAGCAGATATTGAAATATTGTTGTATTGAAGTCTGATGGAATATTCACAGGTAAACTCTATGTCATAATTATTGATTGATTGTTCTGATAAATCTTCTGCTTTTTTATCTTTAGTAGTATCAAGATAATAATTGATTTGATTTTCAAATGTCATTTGATTGCCGCCAACTGTTGTTTCATTTCCGCCTACTACCTTTGATGATAATGAACTTCCATTTTTAACTGTATTTCCATTGATTTCAGAATCAATATATTGATTTTTAGTTTGCTGAGGCTTCTCTATATTTGGATGTTCATCATATGCTTTAGCTTTTGAATTGTCTGAATGTGTATTTTTATTTTCACTCACTGCATTTTCTGGTTCCTTATTACTTGACTTACCAGTATCTGGATCAAGACTTCCAGTCTTTTGAAATTCTGGTGGTTGATGTTGTGGATTATCTAAATTTTCGCTTTCGTTTTCTTTTTGTGTCTCTAAAGTTTTATTATCATTGTCCGAGAGTGTCTCAGTGTTTTCAGAGATTTCATCATTTTTTTCTTTTTCATTTTGTTCTGATTGGTCTATATCTGAATGCGTGTTTGTGTCATCCGAATTTTTTGATGAAATAGTTTCTATAGGTTCATTTTCTGAGTTTACTGTTTTTATATTGGGATTTTCCAAAAAGCCCCCTTTTCTTGTTAGAGTTATAAACTGTTCATGATAATTTAACACAAAATAAACGTACTAATCATTACGAACAGTCACAACTTCCATTTTTTTTAAAATATGCATTGTTTCGGTATTGATATAGCCATTTTTAACGATCTCAAGGATATATCCATCGTCATACTTTTTGGACTTTTTTACTTCTACAACTTTACAATTCTCCATCGTAGCCATATTGTTTTGACATTTTATTTGTTCAACTTCATATTTAGATAAAAGTCTTAATAATTGAGTGTGGATGAATTGTATCGTCTGAAAGAAATCGGATTTGCTTAAATCTATTTTTTTAAGATGTTCTAACTTTTTAAATTTTTTTAATTTTCGTTCAATATTATCAATAATGTCAAAAAGATCGGAATAAAATTGGTTTTCTTTTAACTCATAATTATTTTGTTTCTCATTCAGTTCATGATTTAAATCCAATATTTGTGTTTGAAAAAAAATAAGTTTATCATTTAGTCTTTTTTTTTGATCATTCATAATAACTCAACAATCGTTAACTAGTCTATTTAATATCATCATCAAAAATATTAAGCCTGCAAATGGTTGAATTATCATAACTCAGCGAAGGAAGTGGCATTTTATCGCAGACATCTAAATTCAAAAAATTTATGAAATCATGAATTGATTTCGTTTGATTATTTAATAAAGCTTTTTGGGCAAGAGCAATTTCATTAACAGACACTTTCTTTTCCTTCATTGCAATAGCGACAGCTTGCATTATTTCCTGCTGAGTGGAATTCTTATTTACATTAAGTATTGAATATGGATTCATCTTTCATGTCATCCTTTTTTTGTAAATATAATTTTTAATACATGCTATTTGGGATTGTATTTATGTTATGAAAATCATAATCATTTCATAGTTGTTACTCTTTGGTTGTTTAGTAACCTTACAATAATTTTGTTACTTCATATTCATTTCAATTTCTAACCAAACACTTTTATCTAAATAATCATAATTGTTTTGTAACGAATATTTTTGTTTTGATTCTCCATCAAATTTAGAGTTCATCATAAAAAAAATATTTGCGCAAATGGAAAGAAATAACAGAATAATAACAGAATAATATACGTTCTTCTTTATATTTAAAAGATTTTTTACAATTCGAAAACAATCAAGATCTGAATTGCATTGGGGGCACACTGTATTCGTTTGCTGAATATTGTTATAATTGCAAATGGGGCATGTATCGTTTTTGGCACAAGTCTGATTTCTAAAAGCCAAAATCATTATTGTGTTTCTCCTATAATTACATAAAATTTCGAAAATAAATATTAAACAAGACTGTATATAGAATCGAAAATAATTTGTCAAAAAATTGTATATTATTATATTTTATCATTCTATCTATTTCAAAAATTTATTTTTTTTACATTATCTTTATTTTCAAGTTAAGATAGAAAGAATACAATTCTAAAAGACAATCAACATCATAGAATGATCATTAACTATATATATAGTATGGGAATAAAAACAAATGTAAAGTGATCGTTCATTCTTGAAGACCGCTATTGTTGACCATTGATCAAATAAAGTTTGTATCGTTTTTTTTAGTTGATAGTTGGTACCGTATTTGGCATGAAGGCCTGTTCCGATTTCATCACCGCTTGCATTAACTCCTCGAACTTGGCTGGATAACTAACACCGAAGGCTGTTACGTGGATACTCAGCGATTCAACCTCGTTCTTGGTTTTACATCAAATGTAAAACCGAATGCGTAGTGGATCAGCAAATCAACCTCACTCTTTGTATACTTCCAATGTAAAACCACATTCTTGGTTGCTCAGCGAACGAACCCATCATAGTGTCTTCTTGTGTGCATTATTGCATTTAATTCAAATAATCGGTTGCGTTGATACTCAGTAAACAAACTTAAGTGGAAAGTAATATAAAACAAAGTCAAAATCAATAAATAAAAAATGTGACGTGATTTTTCGTCCCAAGTTTACGCAAGATAACGATTTAAATAAGCGGTTTATCCGCTTGATTGTTTGGTTATTGAAAACTTACGATTAATATTATGCAGAAATTACTGGTGTATATTCGTTTTGAGATTGGACAGGTTACCAAACTTAAACCAGTTGTGTACCTGCTCAGCAGCTAATCAACGCTATTGTGTTGATGTTTGAAAAATAACCAATTGCGTTGTTTCTCAGAGACTCACCCCAACGCTCTTTGGTCGACATCCTAAATATTAACCAATTGTGTGCCTGTTCAGCGATTAATTTTTTTTCTAAAAATTTTTTCAATCATTACACTCAAAGCCCCAAGTTTTTATCACAACTTGATATTACAGGGCTCATCTACTTTTAGTTTTAAATTATCTCCTGAAATCCCATTTTCCTTTACTCCAATAACCATCAATTCGTTTATTATTGATTATTAAGCCTAACCACGGTGAAGAATCCGATGGAAATAGAAGATTAATATAACGGCCTATAAGCCGATTTTCCCCTTCATGTTTGGAAATGATTACATAGGGATGTGAATCAGTGTAGTCTTCACGATGCCATAATAGTACATAGTTACCAGTTTTTAGCACTGTTGCGGTTCCTGTTCTCCAACTGCCACGTGAAGTTCCGCCATTCCATCTGCTAAACCAATCTCCAGCAATGGACGTATATTGATCATTTGTTGTTTCTTTGAACCAATTATTCGAAGTTTCTTGTTCACTTTTTTCTATTTTTAAGTAATGCAAAAATAATCTTACATCTTCACCTTGAAAAAAATCAGTGAAAGAAATGTTAGATTTATTTATTTGTAATCTGCTTAAATGTATTAATTCTTCTAAAAGTTCTCTATCGCTTCTAATATTTTGTTGTGTTGTATCAGCATCTGGGACTGTATCTATTTCTCTTTTTAAGTCAGGCCACCATCTATTAAAAGACCTATCAACTTGATCCTTTTCTCTTTTCTGATCGTCTGGGAGGGCTTCGTTTAATGAGTGCAATAGTTTATACATATCATTTCTATGAGTAACTTGTGTTGCTTGGAATTGAAGAAGAGGTCCTTCTATTTCAGCAGGTTTTAAGTTATAAAGTAAAGTACAAACACGACTTTTTTTTAATGCCTTTCCAATAGCTCCAGATTCGAACATTATCCATGGCTCATATATATTTTCTCGTGTTAAACAAACTATACCTATGTTTGTATCTTCAAGCTGATCTAAAAGATCTACACTCCATCGTGTTCCTTTCTCGATATTGGATGACATCCATGGTTTAAAGTAATGTATAGTGTCAACAAAAAATTGGGAAAGAGCTTCAGCTATCTTTTTACTTCTATCACCAGACCAACTAATAAATATTTTCATTTAATAACCTCTCCTTAAAAACAGAAAGTCCTTGGCCAACGAGGACAATGTATATAAGAAATTTACCAGTTGTGCTATTGTTACAATTCATAGCTTCAACTTCCTTCTAATTGTTTTATTCGATTGTCATTTGTTAACAACTTCATTTGTTCTATGGCTATTTGGTTCAATTTGACCAAACGCTTTTGCTGTT
>Ga0272440_1000592_pt1 | contig 30601 bp, 12 predicted proteins | sample SSMMMBAug17_FD_192440 | JGI IMG/M metagenome (GOLD analysis project Ga0272440, IMG submission 192440) | Marine sediment archaeal communities from Little Sippewissett salt marsh, Falmouth, MA, United States - SSM-MMB-Aug17 | ecosystem: Environmental > Aquatic > Marine > Wetlands > Sediment ... | reverse complement strand
ATGAAAATCGAAAATCTGAAATTTCAGTTTCTTTCAAACAATTGTCCCATAAATTTATGGGACAGGTTGAAAAAATATTTAAAAACTTGCCTAAACGTTTGGAATGGCGATCTTTTTTTAACAATGACCTTCCTTTGATCACGGACATTTGTGAAGAAATTCGTAAGATTTCTGTTGAAAATCAACTAAATAAGTCACAAACTAAGGCTATTACTGACGTCAAAAATATTTCAGAAGATGCGTTTCAAGATATTGTAAATAAAGCAAAATCCCTATCTGAGCCAAAAAAAGAAAAATCTAAATGCAGTTCAAATATCGAAGATAGTGTTACTCTTAGAGAGATGAGTGCTAAAAATATCAAGCAAAAAGGGGGCATTCTCATTTGATCAAAAATTTCATCAGTAAAATAAGTTCTCATAGAATTACATATTTTTTATTTTATTATTTCTTTCATCATATAAATCAATTCGAATAATCCATTTTTATTATCATTGTTAATATCTAATTGAACATCAGAATAACTATTATCTGTACTTGTTAATAGTTGAAGCAGGTCTATAATATCATATATAGTATATTTTATATTATAGACTGTAAGTGTTGCAAGATAATCACTGTTCTCTTTAAAAGTGACAATCGGTAATTCTTTATTGTTTTCAATATTAGTAGCTCTAATAGTAATATTATGAATTTCCATTTTTTTGTATAAGTTCCATATAACTACATGAATTTGATGGTTATTTATAAAGCCATTACCACTTCCATCATCTTTAGAACAATTAATAATTAAAAGATTCTTATTTGAAATCGGAATTTTATAAATAATAGCACTTCCAACACAATTTGAACCATCAAAAACAGCAATTTCATCACCAACTGAAGGCTTATAGCCATAAATATTTGATATCCAAATATTATTTCTGTTGTATGGATTACCTTCCCAAATAGTGTTAAAATGTTTTGTGGTTGTTTTGTTATTTTTTATTCCATCTATATGAGTTAATGCTGAGGCAGGTGTTACAAAAGTCATTAATAATAAATAAGTAATATTTATATAAAATTTTATAATTATCAGATTGTAATTATTATACATTGTGTTTATTTTTTTATTATGTTTAAGATAATTTATGTTCATTAATCTCTTATATTAAATAAAGTAGTATTAATTATTGTTATTCAAAATAGACAAATTTAGTAATAATTCCATCTTTTACATCAAAAGCTATATGATCTGTAACATGAGTAGTAACTCCCGAAAGATTCGAAAATGTCTTATGTTTGATATTTTGAATAGAGGAATATTGAAACATTTGGTTTTCATTTGAAATATCAAGTTCATAAAATTCAACAATATTCTTTAAAACAAAAATTAGTTTTTTATTTCCTTTATAGTACTTAATGTTCATTGTGCCTATTTTTAAGTCATTACCATCAAGTTTATCCAGATAATCTTGCATATTTTTGTCTATTTCTTTTAAAGGAATAGTCAAAAATTTTTTTATAAAATTTGGAATTTGATTTTTGGTATTTAATAATTTTGATTCATTTATATCTGCATATTTTTTTGCTATAGATGAATACAATCCAACAGGTTTATATTTTAGAAATTTTTTAAAATATTCCTTTGCAGTTGTATTTCTTTTACGTTCTAAATATAGTCTTGCAATATTATAATATGAGTTAGAAAATTGTGGATTTTCTTTAATTGCTCTTTTTAGCAGATTTTCTGATTGAGTGAACATATCAACTTGTAATGTTTGACCTATTAGATATAGAGCAATTGCTCTATTGTTTAATACAAGGGGGTTATTAATATAACCTGATTGAATTTTTTGTAAAATACCTTCTGCTTCTGAATAACTACCAGTCATAAGCCCAAGGTTGATATATTCAGCAATTATATATGCAGATGATAAATTTATTTTTGAAGGTAAATATTTATAGTCTTTATCACAGGCCATTTTAAAGTATCTTATAGCATTGTTGATTAAATCAATAATATATTCATTACCTCTTTTTGTTACAGGTTTCATTTTATTTGCTCTTGTATCTGTATCAACCATTGTTGAAAACATATAATCAAAAGCTTTAGGTTGATCAGACTTTATTAATTCTTCAATTGCCATTTGATAATAAATAAGCCCTATATTGTTATATACCTCTTTACCTGGATAATATTCATTAAAGAAATTCAGACAATTTAATGCATCCTGATATCTACCCAGTTGATAGAGCCTTACACCGATATTAAAAATATCAACATATTTTAAGATTTCATTAGTATTAAAGTTCAATAAAGCTATTCTGTCATCAGAAGAAGGATGTGTATTATTAGATGTCAAACAAGTCATATTTTCATTTTTTTGATTGGCCCGATCATCTATAAAAATTGATACCTCTTTATTTAGAATAGCTCTAATATTATAACCAGCCATTGAGGCATATATCAAACCATATGAATCAGCTCTATATTCTTTAAGTTTAATATCATTTTGATTTAATAATTTTTTTGCTTTTTTTATATTTGACAGCATATTAATCATGCTAATATCATGTTTTTCAACCTTTTTATTGCAAAGAATTTTATCCCAAAAATCATCTAAAGCAAGATGAGCTAATTCATGTCCAATAATAAAAGCTAAACATGATTCAACAACATGTTCTTGCTTGCTTAGTCCTGAAAATACAATATTTGTATGTTTCAAAATTTGAAACTTATATAATGCTGCGTGATCTTTACCAATTGTTGATTCTAAAGCACCAAAGAAATCAAATTCTTGATCAAATTGAGTATTAACTAAAGATTCAATTTTGTTAAGTATCTTTAAAGGAATTTTTTCATATTTACTAATATTATTATATGATTGTTGAGTTATTTCATAATCAATCCATTTTTCAAGATTTGATTGAAATAAAATTACAGATCCATCTTTCAAACAAATAGATATAGAATTATTATGTCCTTTTAGAATAAACAATCTTGGATAGCGATTTGCTCTTTTATCTGCTGATTCAACTACCCTATTAAATATTTTTTTGCACCATATCATTAAAGGGTGGAAATCATCAATAGAACCATTTTTTTCAACCCACCAGCTAATTTTATCAGTTCTATTTGGATTAAAACTAATAATTGGTTGAGCTAATTTATAATTTGTACTTAACTCTCTATCTGTCCTGACAATATACTCTTTATTAACACTTATTGCATCATTTGTTAATTTAGTGGAATTGTTCCCAATACAGGATGATAAAAAAAACAACGTACAGTATATACATATTGTGTGTTGAATATATTGCATAATGTTCCTCATATATTATTTTCAAATTTTTATGACATCTTATTTGGCGTAAATTGATATAATATAAACTCTATTTGTTGAATAATTTCCTGAAGTTCATTTTTTCCAGCATTTCCATTTTTAACAATTTTTTGAATTTGATCATCAATTTTAGCAAATGTTTTTTTAATAAACTCTTTATCTTCTCTATTTATGTCCTGAAGTTCGATATTTTTTAAAATCATATTAAGTGTTATTTTTTGCTCTTTCCAAAAATTTTCTGGAATGATTGTTTCAGAGTGGCAAATATAATTGATTATATAAACCCATCTTCCTATCTCGCAAAAAACACTCCATGGTGTTTCATTCCATTTTGTAGAATTTTGTTGAAAAATTTTGGGTGATAGAAATTCAGGTAAAGTTACAATATTATCAAATTTTCCTAACTGATTTTTTCCAATAAATAAACCTGCACCAAAAGCACTATTTATTGGAGATATTTTATTGTTTGAATTAAAAGCAAGTGATGATGAATTTTTTAAAGATAGTGTAAAAATAGCAGTATCATTCTTATTTATTGTAATGCTTTTATAGGTTATGTTAATTTTTGACGTTAAATCTTCTTGCCCAAAAGTCCATAAAAACAAAAAAACAGCAGCCAAACTAACAACAGGTACTATAGAATATTTATATACTCTAAATATTTCTTTTGTATAGAATAAAATATCGTAATATATATTTTCCAATTTGTTAATATATGAATTGTGTCTTTTATCAGGCGGTGGCAAGGATATCCATTTATTATAGCAGGTTGTGCAATTATTTAAGTGGATGATTATCTGTTTTCGAGTTCTCCATTTTGCAAATCCGGCAGAAAAATTTGCCATATCATTATCTGAAGGGCATACTGTTTTTTTGGAGGATTTACTTAATGAAAATATTTTCATAAATAATAACCTATAGATACTATCTATATCTTTTTGATCATTATTACTTGACATATGTCAATCTCCTTTGTATTTGGCTTTGCTTAATTTAGTTTATTTTGTTACTAAACCAGTATTTAAAACTAAATCTTGAATCATCATATAAATCCAAAAATGATCTTTTATTGTTTTTAATTAGTTTGTTAATTTTCTTAATTGAATTATTTATTCTTTTATTAACAGCATTAATTGATATATTAAATTTATTAGCAACTAATTTTCTATCCATACAATCAACATATACCATTTTAATAATAAGCTGAGTTTCTGGAGTTAGTTTTAATTTTTCTTTGAGCATTAATAACATTTTATCATTATTAACCACTTTAGGCTCAACCTGCTCACCAATAATAATTTTTATAAGTGCTTCAGTTTTTAATTCATCATCAAAATATGTATTGTTATTATCTGAAATTGTGTCAGTATCTATATCAACTACTTTTGTCTTTGGTTTAGTAAAACATTCTTTTTGTACAAGTTCAATAGCTTGTAACACTTCGTTTTTGGGTCTTCGATGATATGGTGAATTTTTTATTATTTCAAAAATTTCATCTTTGTCTCTTTTTTCAACAACTAATAATTGAAATACATAAAAATATAGAAAATCGTTATTTTTATAAATTTTTTTTGGCGGTTTTTTTTTTGGATATTTTGTTTTAATAAATCTAAGTATTTGACTATTTACAACACAAATAAAATAAGTCATAGGTTTAGCACCTCTTTTTGGGTCATAAAGTGTCAAATTTCTCATATCTTTTTCAATCATTTTTTCATTAACAAATGATAATGCTTCTTTAAAATCTTCCTTATTTCCTATAAATCTCTTTTGAACAATTTCTTTAATTTTTTCATAGTTATCTTCAACGAAGTTATGCCAGAACCCCATTAAAGATAAACGCGATATTGTTTTATGAAAATATTCTTCAATAGATACATTTAATTCTGGGCTATATTGCCTTAATAACGAGAAATTATTTTCAGTCAATTTGTTTTTAATATACGCTATTACTTTATTGATAATATAATTATCTTTAAAAAATTGTTGATTAACAATTGTTGAAATTATATTTTCATTCTCTTTTATATATTGTTTCCAAAATTCAATTTTTTTTTTATCCATTTATACCTCTATTGATTTTTGATGATTTTTGGAAAAACATATAGACGCTTATTGCCAGTATAATAACATTTTTATTATCTACAAAATAACTTACATTCATGGTTTATAATAACTGTTTCTTATGGTCAATATCTTACATATTTTCAAATTTATAATAATTTTCAAGACTCTTGATCTGAAGAAATTAAAAATATCCCCAATTTTTTTTATTAGATCAAGAGTTCTGAATATTATAAATATGAAAATAATTCATCTTTTTGATGTTTTCCTATGTTTTACCAAGCATCAGGACACTGTGCAATTATGGATTTCTTAGATGAAACCCCATTTAAGAATCTAACACGTACTACATTATAAGAACCATTATTCGGTGCATAATTATCTTTTAAAGTATATGGTAACTTTGTGTTAAAAAGACCGCATCCGCCATAAAAAGATGATTGACACTGTTCTTCATCAAGATACCAGGGTTTAACAAAAATTTCTACAGAAGGGTTTTCACCCTGGCTGTTTGGATTTGGTCCAGAGCTAATTTTCAAAGTTCGGCATCGGTCGGATCCTTGCCATTGGAAGTATACTTCTGGCTGAATATTATTAACAGTTGGATGAACTCTGGCTTCGTCCTTATTGCATCCCCAGCATTCATAAGATTTAGAATCTTCACTGATTATTGAAGCATTGCCATTCCAGCTTGTAAAGTCACCAAATTGCAAAATCAAACCATCATAATTTATGCCTGTTTGTCTTACAATTTGTTTTTTGATACTACCAGATTTTTCAGTACAACGTGCATAAACCTTAGTCATTTTATTCACAACTTTATCAAAACATACTCTTATTGTGTAATAAATACCATTTTCTAAACTAAAACCTGTATTACTAGCATCTAAAACAAATGGCAATGTAATATTAGAATATACCCGATCATAATTACGAGACGACCATCCTCCAATTCTGATATTAACTCTGTTATTAACGTTTGAATTACAACTGATTTCTAATGCTTTACAACGCTTTGATGCTTGCCATTGAAAAGTTAACATGGATTTCATATCGGAACCTGGATGAATTCTAAGTTCATCTTTATCGCATCCCCAGCAAGATATGTCTTTAGTTCCTTCACTAATAATAGAGCCTGTCCCTTCCCATCTGTACAGTAGAGGTGTATGCCTATCTAAAAAATTAGAAGGGCTTCGCCAGCCAAGTTGATAATCATTGCTGAGAGTTGATATTCTTCCCCATCCATTAGTTGAATCGGTTAATAAATTATCAGTCTGGTTAATTCCAAAATGGAGATGAACTGGAGAACCGCACTTTTTAATAAAACCAATTCGTTCTCCAGCAACTACATAATCATCTACATTTAACGTTGAAACAGCTTTACAATGTCCATAAACTGCTGTAAATTTGATACGATTGCTGGTTTCATGGATAATGTAAATATGTGAATAATTTTCTATTTGACCTTTACTATTAATTATATCTGCTTTTCTATCAATACGACCAACCCTCCCATCAGCAATGGCATAAACTGGACTATCAAGTTTTGCAATAATATCATCACCCACATGTTGCCTGCTCCAGTTTGTTTCATAATCTGTGCTTAAATAGTTATAATTAGTGTCTGTTTGCATATCTCCTGATATAGGATTTATCCATTTATTGTCTGAAAAATCTAAATTTATACGCGTTGCATATGTAATAGATACTGTTATAAGCAAATATAACATAGTAATTCCACCTATCATATTTCTTTTCATATTTTATCTCCTTTAATAAGGTTATTATTATCTAAAACATCATTATTTAATGATTCATTGGATGTATTATTATCTTTATGTACTGTTGAATCATTGATTTGTTTTGTTCCTCCTTTCTTATGTTGATTTTTTTGATATAATTTTTCATTAGAATATTCCCCGGGGTCTTCAAAAAAAGAGTCAATATATTTAGGAACCTCTGGCTGAAACTCATGATCAATTTTTTTAGGTATTTCTTTTAAGTGATCATCATTCATTTTAGACTGTTGAGATTTTATAAAAAAAGGTTCTATCAATTCACGTTTAGTCTCCTCTTTATAATGTTGAACAGAGGTTGTTGATTCTTGTTCAGGACTATCTGCTTGTTGAAAATATTCATATAAAATTTTCACATCTTCTGATGTATTTTCTTTTTGAAAACAATCAGATAACAAATCATATTTATTTGTAATATTTTCAAGTATCCCATTGTTTCCTTGTTCATCTTTTTTTTTATCTTTTTTTTGGGAAAGATCAGGTAAAAAACCAGATTTATCTGTAATATTTTCAAATATACTACTGTTTAATATAGAATCTCTTTCAATTAAGTGCGACTCCCAATCTAATTCATTACTACCCAAAAAAAAGTATGAAAAGGCAGATAGCAAAATTATAAAGTTAATCGTAGACAATAATTTTATATTAAATTTAATATATTTCATAACATCCTTAAAAAATTAAACTGTTTTCTCTAACATTAGTCTTTACTACAATTCCTACAAGGTATATAAAAAAAATTGCTATTATAAATGTTTTATTAATAGTGTTATAAGTATAGCTCGTAGAAAAAATAAAACATCCTCCTCCTCCTTCTTCCTGTTGCAGTGGAACTGTTGTTTGAACAGGCTGTGGTTCTGAATTTTTAATGTTTAGCTCGACAGCATAATCACTGTTACTTTCAAATGCTGGAGTTTTAAGAGAATATCCAGAATTGATATCAAAGTATTCTATTTCAATATCCGAGTTTTCTATTTGGTTCTTTGAATCATAATAACGAAATTCAATATAATTACCTTCAACAAATCCATTGCCTTCACCATCATCTTGAGAATTTATTATTATTTGAGGTGAAGTTTTGCTTATTTGATCTACTATTGTTGAAGCACCGACACATTTACCATTATCAAAGATACCAATTTCATCACCTGAATTAGGATCAATACCACTAATACCAACGACCCATATATTCATTCTATTATATGGATTACCTGTCCAAACTGGAATATATTTTCTTGTGCCAGAGCTTACTTCTGAAGATTTAATCATATAATTATTTGCGATAGTATTAACCACTCGTTTTTTATTACTATATTGTATAGTATAATTGTTGTCTGTTAATACTTTAGTCATATAACCTTCGCCTGGATATAATTCACCAATATTATTTACCCAATTTCCAAATAAATTCAGCATAGTATCACCTTGCTCATTTGATACCTTAACAATACTATTTGAATTTATTTGTGTTTTAAAAAAACTCATTACATTTTGAGGCGTTGTTATTGGATAGCCAACAATATTCCAACCTTTGGTGAGCTTAGAAACAGATGGAATTTCAAATTGATTACCTATTATTTCTAATGTAGTGTCTTTTTCAACTTTTATTTTATATCCTTTAGTATTGTCAAAGTCGCTCATTGTACTTTTCCAGTTTCCAAAATAACTTAAAATTGTATTTCCACCCTCATCAATTACTTTTATTAAATCTCCTGTTTTAATTAAAGGAGCTACTAAATCTAACATATTTGTATTTTTGGGGACAATATACGATGAAATAATGTTCCATCCTTTTGAAAGATGAATTGATTGTTTAATATCTTTTTGGGCTGTAAGTTTAGCAGCATAATCACTATTTGCTTCAAATACGACACTTTCAAGTTGATTATCTGATTTAATATCATAAAAAGAAACTAATACTGAAGAATATTCAACTTTGTTAATTGAATCCCAAACTCTAAAAGAGATTTCATTTCCTTCAATAAAACCATTGCTGATGCCATCATCTTTTGAAATTGATATTACTAATGGTTTATCAACTGATATATTATCTTTAACAGTACCAACACCAACACATTTATTATTATCAAAAATTCCAATTTCATCGTTAATGGATAAATCATAATCTTCAATTTTAGCTTCAATTAACCAAAGATTCATTCTTTCATAAGGGTTTCCTGTCCAAACAGGTTTAAAATGAGTATCAATATCGTCAGAGCTCTTATCTGCATCGATCATAAGATTATTAATATAAACATTTTCATTATCTGCAAAAATAACATGCAATGAGTTATCTTTAACTATGAGAGAAGGTTTTCTACTTGAATAGCCAGGGTTTGTTATTGGAGTTAAATCAGCTTTAGAGTATATTTCTTTCCAGCTGTCATTGCTTTTCATTAATACAATTAATTTAGAGTCTGTTTGATAAACAACAACGGGTTGATTATCACCTGAAAAGTTAATTGAAGCCATTTCGTAGACATCTCTTTCAACAGCAATAGTTTCAAAAATCCATTCCTCTTTCTTAACACCTAATTTTAGTTCTTCATTTTGATTAAATAAGATATTCAATTCATTATTTGAAGAAAAGATCATATCGCAATTTTCTATAATATTGTCAGTAATTATAGTTTCTTCATTCCATCCATTGTCATTCCAATAATGTTTGATTGAATTGTTACCATTTGATTGTTTATGTACTCCAGTGATATGAAATATATTATTATTAACTTCAGCATCTAAATATGCCACGTAAGTATTAGCAGAAGTAATACTCGATGATATCCATATATTATCACTTAAATTAAAATATTTAAGATAATATCCAGCATGAGCAAATGAAGTAACATGAGCTTCATTATTATTATCAAATCTAACTCTTATCCAGGCACCCCAGTTAGCATTTTGAAAAATTGTAGTATCAAGAGATATTGTACTGCCATCAAATAATTTATAGGGAGCTCTAAAACCCCAATTTGTTCCAGTTGGTGCCTGATAAACAATTGCCAATTTATTATCATTTGTTACAACCAAATCGCAATGTTCTGGCGGAGCTGCAACAGACTCTGATTCAATATCAGCAATAAAGCCATTTTCTGAATAAAGTTTCAGTTTACTAAAATTGCTATTGGGATCAGGATATCCTGGAAAATTGTTCTTTGGGGCAGTACCAATAATAAAGACAATTTCGCCATTAAATACCACTGCATTTGATATACCTGTTAATAAAGGATCAGTAAACACAGTTTGCTCTTCACTACTATTATTTTCTTTTGCTCTTTGATGAATTGTAAATACAATTTCATTTCCATTTTCAGAAATTACAGTTACATTTCCTGTTCTGAATTCTTCTTCATTTTCTTCATAATTAACAGTTATTTCGCCATTATTATTTCCAGTAGTGTCTCCTATAATATTTATCCATGTATTACTTGTTGAAACATTCCAGCTTAATGATTCTGAACCTGTGTAAAGTATTTGAAATTTAGTTTGACCACTTAAATATGAAACACTCATTGATGTAGGTAAAATTTCTAAAAAAGAATCATCTGAATCTAGTTTTTTTCCATAACCTTTTAAATCAATATATAATCCTTCAAAACCTTCAATAATAATTTGAGCTGTTTTTTCACCATCTGATGTTGGTTTAAACACTACTTCAATATTTGTTGATATATTTTTATCAAGTAAAAATTCTTTATCACCAATTATTTCAAATTGATCTTTATTATTTCCATCTAAAGAAATATTTCCAGTAGCTGTTCCGCCTCCAATATTTTTTATAGTAAAAGAAAATTTACTGCTTACTGAGTTAATATCATGTTCGCCAAAATTAAGTTTTTTTTCAGAAAGTTCTATTTGAGGTTCATTAGAATCATCTTTTGAATCATCGCCAATAGAGTCATCTTTTGAATCATCGTCATTAGAATCATCTTTTGAATCATCGCCAATAGCGTCATCTTTTGAATCATCGTCATTAGAATCATCTTTTGAATCATCGTCATTAGAATTATCTTTTGAATCATCGCCAATAGAGTCATCTTTTGAATCATCGTCATTAAAATCATCTTTTGAATCATCGTCATTAGAATCATCACCAATAGAGTTATCTTTTGAATCATCGTCAATAGAATCATCTTTTGAATCATCGCCAATAGAGTCATCTTTTTTTCCAATACCCGAAATAGGAGTACTTACACTATTACAAGAATTAAAACCTTTTACTCTGATTATAGCTGTTTTTTTACCTGTTGATTTAGGCTTAAACACTATATCTACATTGGCAGATTGATTTTTATAAATAGAAAAACTACTCGTTTTTATTTCAAACTGATCTATATCGTTACCATCTAAAGAAATATTTCCAGTAGCAGTTCCCCCTCCAATATTTTTTAAAGTAAAAGAAAAAGTACTGCTTGTAGAAGCAACTTCTATTTCATCAAAATTATGCGTTTCAGGAGAAAGTTCAATTTTAGGAGTTTCTATTCCTGTACCTGAAATATTTGCACTTAAACTATTGCATAAATTATAGCCTTTGACTTTGAGTGTAGCTATCTTTTTACCAACAGATGTTGGCCTAAAAACTACATCTATTTTTTGACATTGGTTTTTATAAATAGAAAAATTGTTTGTTTTTATTTCAAACTGATCTTTATCGTTACCATCTAAAAAAATATTTCCAGTAGCAGTTCCTCCTCCAATATTTTTTAAAGTAAAAGAAAAAAAACTGCTTGTAGAACCGACATTTATTTCATCAAAATTATGCGTTTCGGGAGAAAGTTCTATTTTAGGAGTCTCTTTTCCTGTACCTGAAATATCTGCACTTACAGTATTGCAGGAATTATAGCCTTCTATACTAAGTATAGTCCTTTTGTTACCTGCAGAAGTTGGTTTAAACATTATTTCGATTATTTCATTTTGATTTGCATTCAGCGAAAAATCACCATTTCCTTTAATAACTACAAACTGATTATAATCTGAACCTTTTAGAAAAACTTTACCTTTTGCAGTATCACCTCCAATGTTCTTTAAAATAAATTCAAATGACTTGCTTTTATCTCCAACCTCGATTTCTTTGAAATCATACTTAGTTGATGATATTTCAATCTTTGGTGGATTTGGTAGAACATTTATATATACTGTTTTCGAGTCTTTTATTTTACCATCTTTCTTCTTAACGTAAGTTACTGCTGTTATAGTTTTATTTCCAGAGCTTTCAAATATTCGATCATCTTCCCATCTATTTTCCCCATTCTTTCTCATTGGATTCCACTTTATGTCGTATTGTATTTCAACTGTTTCTACTTTTACCTTTTCACTTGTAATGACTGTTGCTGTAGCCTTATGACCAACTTTTGGTGTTTCTAAAAAAGAGATATTTTCAATGTTTGATGAAACATTTATATTTTTGTTTTCAGAATCTATTGCGTCATTACTTGTTTGATTGTAGGTTTTTATAATGATTGTCTTATTTCCCTGGCTTTCAAATTGTCGAGTATGTGTCCATATTGTGCCACTATTATTCATTTTATTCATATCATTCGAGTTTCCATTAGTGCTGTACCAAATTTTAACTATTTTGGCTTCTTCACTTGTAATAACTTTCGTTGTAATTTCTTGTCCTACTTTTGGTGCTTGATCTGAAAAAGAGACATCACTAATTTTTGGAAATAATTCTTTTGGTGAAACATTTATATATTTAGTCAGATAATCAACTTGCTTATTACTGACATTAAAAGTTCTCATATTTATTGTTTTACTTCCAGCACTTTCAAATTTTCGATAATGTGTCCAGCTTGTTCCGCTTCCATTCATTGTAAACCAATTACCACTACTACTATAACGAATTTCAACTTTTGTTGCATTTTCACTTGTAATCACTGTTGTTTTAATTTCTTGTCCTACAGATGGTGTAGTGTCTGAAAAAAATACATCTGTAATTTTGGGAAATAGTTCTTTCTGTGCAACATTCAAATATTTTGTCTGATAATCAATTTGATTGTTACTGTTATCAAAAGTTCTTATATTTATTGTTTTACTTCCAGCACTTTCAAATTTTCGATAATGTGTCCAGCTTGTTCCGCTTCCATTCATTGAAAACCAATTACCACTACTACTGTAACGAATTTCAACTTTTGTTGCATTTTCACTTGTAATCACTGTTGTTTTAATTTCTTGTCCTACAGATGGTGTAGTGTCTGAAAATGATATATCTTTAATCTTTGGATTTTGTTTTTTATAATCAATAATTATTGGATCATTAATAATAAAAGCCAATTTTCTACCATCAGGATGCTTCATTGCAATAACAATTTTAATGTTCATTTTTTCAGTAATTTTGACGTCTAAATAGCCGCCAGATTTACCTTTCGCAATTGTTATTTTATTGATCAGATAACTTGAACTTGTTTTATTTTTGTATATGGCAAGTATTGCATCGACTAAAATAGTTTTTCCACTTGTAGTTTTTACAGTTATCCTTATTTGGCCGTTATTTAAATTTTGTCCATAACCATAAAATGTTCCAGAGTCTTTTGTATTGCTTTCATCTTCTATTATAAGTTGATCAGAATAAAGCTTCTCGTTTTCATTTATAACTTCGCAATCTGCAAATGAAAGAGATGGGAATAAAAACATTAATAATATTATTACTATAATTTTTATTGATAATTGTCTCATTCTATCCCTCCTTTTAAGGCTTTAAAATAAAACAGCATAGTTTTAATAAAAAATTTTTTATGCAAATGCTCTTCTATAAATAATTAGATATTCTTTTTTATTATTAATGCCCAAAAAAATGATTTTATTTATTGAAATGTACTTTTGATTTAATTCAATCAAAAGAAATTAAGGAAGACAGAGTGAGTTTTAGTACCAGTTACCTATAAGAATAAAAGGTGACCAGTACATAGGATGACTATATTCTCTACTTTTTATCATTTCAATTTGTGATAATTGTAAAGCTTTTATTTTTGAATTTCTTGCACGGAAAAAATTGTTATAAAAATGTGCCATAATAATTGATGTGGCTTTATCATCTATACACCATAAAGAAGCAATTGAACTTTTTACACCAGCTTTTAAAGCTATACTCGCCATACCTAATGCAGAAAGTTCATTACCAATTGCTGTTTCGCAAGCACTTAATGTAAGAAGTTCAATTTTATGATTTTGATGTTTGATTATTGTTGTAAGTTTATCCCATCTATTCATTGTAATATCTTTATCAAAAGCCATAATATAATTATTTTCAGGTATTATTCCAAATTTTCCATGAGTTGCAAAATGTATAATTTTATATTTTCCCTGCTGTAATTCAGCTTTCAAATTATTTTCAGTATAGTTTTCATTTAATAACATGTTATAATTATTTTTAAAAAGCGAAGCTATTTCATTTAGTTCGTAATTTACATATTTTAATGCTGGTCTCCCGCGTCTACTAGTTGAAAGTCCATTTAATAATATTGATAAATCTGAATTTAATGTAGTTGATAAATCTGTTAACCTTATAGAAGGTATAGTAACAATACCATATTTTTCAATAAGATATTCTGTTCCAGTATATAGTGCTGAAAAGGGTATTAATCTTAAAATATTATCAGGTGCTATAACAATATTTTTTATTTTATGATGTATTAACTCATCTTCAAAGTGGGCAATCAAAAGATTAAATAATGAAATTCCTATTTTTTTTTCATTTTTATTGTCTGTTTGTAAATACTTTAAGAATTCTGTTATCTCATTTAAAAGTCTTGGTAATTCAACGTTAACTTCATAATATTTTTTATCATTATTAAAAATTAATAACGTAGAAATATGATCTTTAAAACACACAGGATATATTAATACTGTATCAGAATCATTTATACTCTTTTTTAAGTAGTTTTTATTATATGTAATGCAAACATCGTCAAAGTAATTATTAATTTCATCAGCTTTTAATTGTTCAAGCACATCTTGTGCCTGTTCTAATCTGGCTCTTCTTTGAATTTCATCAATTTCATCTTTTGACAAATTTAAGTATAATTTTGTTAATTCAAGAAATAATGGTTTTATTTTTCGCTTAAATAAATTCACATTACGCCTATATCCTATAAAAAAATCGAATTTTATTGGTTTTAATGTTTGAATAGCTCTATGATATTCTTTTAATGAACTATCAATGTCTTCAAGTTTATAATATTCTCTAGCTATTTGCCATTGAATCTGATAAACAATTTCTGGGCAATATTGGCTTTGTGAATAGTATAAAGCTCTTTGTGTATTTTTTAGAGCTTTGTTATAGTCATTTAAGCTTTCATAAATTTTTCCTAAATTGAAGTAGATATATGCTTGCAAAATATGATTATTCAAAATTTTTGAATTAGCTAAGGCGTATTGAAAAATTTCAAGTGATTTATTTATAAAAAAATTATTTTCATCATAAGAATATTTATTATGATATTTAAGTGTAAGGATGCCTAATGATATTAAATCAAAAACCTGATCATATGATATTTGTTCTTTAATAATGAAATTTGTTGCATTTATTATATCTGTATCAATATTTTCATACTGAGAATCAAAATATCGTAAACGAATCCTATTAATTATTGCTTTTGCTGCTAGGTGAATAAAAAATTTTTGTTCAAAACCAGTATCTTGTATTATTGATAAACATTCATCATAATAGTTATCTGATTCCAAAAAGTTATTGTTAACAGCTTTTAAATTGCCAATATTATTATTTGTACTTGCCAATATTAGAAGATTCTTTGACCTTTCAGCGTAATTTAATGCTATGGTGAAGTAACCTGATGCTTTTTTTTGGTGCCCCATAGTTAAGTATATATCAGCCAGTGAATTGTATATAACAGCTTTTATAAATGATGATTTATTATTCCTAATTTTAACTTCAAGCAGATTCATATCATATAAAGCTTTATGAATAAAACCATAAGAACAGTATATCTTACAAATGGCATTTTGTATAAATATAGCCAGAGGACAATCTTCAGGTAAAAGTTTTAGTGCTTTTTGCCAATATTTTTTTGCATTATAGAAATTACCTTTTTCATATTCTTCCTCTCCTTTAATAATTAATAACTTGACATCAATATTAGCGTCTGTAAATTCATCAATCATTTTAAAACTAATAATTGGACTAGGACGCCAATCCTCTGGAGTCTCTGGGAGTGCGTTTCTTGATGAATTTAGAAAAAGACTAATTTTTTGGTTTGATTTATTATCGCAAAGTGTTTTTGACCAATTATCTGGTGGAAGCAATGCTGTATTTACAGATAATACTTCGCTAATATCTAAATCTGATGTGTTGATATCTATAGATCCTTGATTCCCATATACAGAATTTGATGTTATTTGACTATCATGCGATTTAAATAATGAGTTTGTATTAATATTAATAGCTCCACCATCTCCCTCATAAGCATTTGCCTTTATTTTTCCATTTCTAAGAACAATAATTTTTGAATTTAAATTTATATCACCTGCATCACCTTCAAAGTTGTGAACACTGGTTGTTATACTACTATCAGATATGTTTATAAATTTAGTTCCTCTGATTGAAATTTTACCTCCACCAGCAGAATCAGCACTTGAAGATATAATACTATTATCAATCAGTTTTATATTATTGTTTGCATCGATTGATATTAAACCAGCATCTCCTGCATTATCTTTTCCCAAAGTACTTGAACTTAGTATTTTACCATTAGAAATTAAAAGATTATTTGAATATAAGTTAATATTTCCGCCTTTTCCTGGTCCTTCTGTCAGACATTCCAATTTTGCCTGTTCTATATGAATTGAATCTGCTGTTAATATAATATTTCCAGCCTGACTATTATGTGCTTTTTTAGCAAATGTATCGGTACTAATAGACGTTGACAATTCATCATTGCCATAAAGAGTAAAAGAATTTTTTGCTTTAATATAAATATTTCCACCTGTTCCATTGGTATTAATTTCACTATTAATACTTATATTAGTAAAAAAAATATTTGTCGCTTGAATTGATATATCACCTGCATAACCATATGAACCTGCCATACCAAAAGCAGTTGCACTTATTGAATTTTCTTTATTTAAAACTATTAGATTGTTCTCAGATATTATATTAATATTACCTCCTATACCTCCTTCTGTAATACGAGATTCAATATCTATCCCTTTGAAGATAAGATTTCCGCCTTTTATGGTAATATTACCAGAATTTTTGCTCGAATTTGTAATAAATTGACTATTTGTAGCTGAAATTAAAGAATTATTTAAATTTTTTTTGTTGTCATTATTTTTTTTATCTGATCCGCTAATAAATTCATTTGCTATTATATAAATTGAACCACTATTATCTTCATTACTTTTGCCTGCAATTAAACTTGAATTTTTAATAGCAATATTTTTTCCGATTATATTAATACCTTCATATTTGTTATGAGAATCTATACTTATAGTAGTATCATTAATTGAAATATTAGAAGAGACAATTGATATGTTCCTGAGATTTTGTATTTTACTACCATTAATAACTATCTCAGAATCAGGTTTTAAAAAATATGATATAACTTCAGGTTCAACTGTTAATTCTGAAATTAAATTTTTATCTGAATTTATAGTATAATTATGATTTCCAAACTTGATGAATTCTGTGGCGTATAAATGTAATGAACCATTTATATCTAATGAAGCATATTCTGAAAAAACAAAACCACTTGGGTTAAAAAAAAATACATTTATATTTTCAAAATCAGAAGATATTTTACCACTAACAAAAGATTTTCTACCATTAGTAATCCGACTAATGATATTATTTATTGAAATGTTATTTTTTGAACTGTTCATTTTTTTAAAGAAGGCGGTTTCGCCTCGATGGAGGTTAAACTGTTCAAAACTGAAAAAAAGATTTTTGTTGATCATTTTTCCATCTTCAGGTGATATAGTATATGTTAACATACCATTAAGCTCTAAAGATTTTGCATTTCCAAATGTATTATCAATAATTATCCCCTTTGGATAATTATTTGCATTCAAATGATTTATAATTAATAACGATGTAGTTATTTCAAATATAAAAAGAATAATACTGATACAAATAATATTTAATTTACTATATCTAATCATTTTTTTAATATCCAATTTCTTTCAAAACAAATATAGCATAAATAATAATAAATTATCTATTATAATACACATTTATAGGCAGCTCGTAAAAAGTATTTGTTTGATTTCTACATCACTAATAATGCAATACTTGATATTCTAACTATTTACATCCTTGATATTTTTTGTAATATGTAGAGTATTTCTTTAAATGTAATCTTATCATCATTATTAATATCTGATATTAACATTCTATCGTTTATTTTATCATCATATTGGTTTATATAAATACCTGTTGATAGTTTTATTAACAAAATTGCATCTTTAAGATTTACTTCTTTATCTCCATTAACATCACCTAAAATTGGTTCTAATGGAATAGTTTGATATTTTGTTTCACCTCTTGAAAATTGGATGTTGTGTTGTGATGAATAATAGCCTTCCCGCTCTATTATGCATGTATTTTCAAACTCACTATCTGCTTTTTTAAAAAGGAATAATTTACCTGTTTTATCAGATGTCGGTACTTCAGGTTTACCTTTTACTATTGCACCTTTAACAAAATCTTTATTAATCGAATTTATTATAATCAATGCTGCTAAATGATCACTTCCGCTACTATTCCATGTTTTGAATTCTCCATAGGTTGTATCTGAATAAAGTCCATATTTGTCAATCGCCCTGACTTTCCAATAAATTTTTGTCTCATTGTCCCATAGATCAGGAAGTTCAAACAAATATGTATTAGAGTCCACTAAAGGCTGCTTATATGTATCTGTTTGTGGAAATGAATTACTTTTGGATAAATATATTGTATATGTTATTGGATCTTTATCCGGATCCATAGCTTCATTCCATCTTAAAAGTACAAAGTATTTATCTTTGTCTTTTATATATATTGGATATACTACTTGACTATCTATTGGATAAATTAAAGAAAATTCATTTGGTGGTTTATTGCCCTGCTTATTTTTATAGATAATCGTTTCTTTGTCAACAGAAGTATTCCAGTCATCAGATTCATTGTCTTTTATAAAATAATAAACTCTGTACATGCCGGGTTCTGTTATCTTAAACTCATTTGTTTTGTCAATAAACCACATATAATCATTTTTTAATACTCCCATTTTTCTATCTAATATAAGTTCAGCCTGTTCATTTGTTCTAATCTTAATTTCATAATCTGGGGGTTTAAGCTCCATTACAACACTACTAACATTATTATTATTAAGTTTTGCCCACAGTTGACCTTCAGTAGAAATCTCATTTTCAGATAAAAAAATTGTATCAGCAACTTCTATAATTTCTATATTACTATTAATCATAATTACACTTGTCCCAATATAAATTGTATTGCTTAAATCTCCATCCTGATTGATAAAAGCAAGATCATTGGAACCAAGCTCATCTCCATTATCATCTATTAATGGATGTTGCATAGATTGGTCATAATATGGGCTATTATTTTCATAAGTTATTTCAGAAGGTGATAAATATTTTTCAGTTAAATTTACTGCTTTTTCAAATGCTTGCTTAATTGAATAATTTTTTAAAACACCTTTGAAAAATTGTGTTACAAAATACTCACCATCTCTTATATTGCTTTCAATTATAGGACCTTTAAAAGAATATTCATCCTTCGCAGCACTTGTAATTATAACTCTATTTTGTCCTGAAAGATCTTCAATAAATGAACCAGAAAAACAGAAACCAAGTATTGTTACAATTTTTATATTTTTTGCATTTTCATTTAACCCATTTTCAAACTTTTCAATGTATCCTTTTAATTCTTTTGAAGTGATAGTCTCTTGGTCAAGGTAAAAAGTCCCATTTTTTCCATGATCAACCATAACAATATACAAATTTGAAGGATTTTCATTAACCTTAGTAATCGCCCAATTAGAAATTGCATATTCAATCCTAGATTTATCAGGTTTAAAGATATTTTTATTATCATATGGAATTTCATCATTATAATAGTGAAAAAATTTAATATCTTCCTCAAATAATCCTTGATCTTTAAAAGTATTATATACAAATTGTAATGTTTTAAAGTGTGATTTTAAACCCTCGCTGGTTTCTATTTTTCCTTGAATAATAATAGCGTATCCCGCTGATCTGATAACTTCCAGATTGATTAAATTTGATTCACATGGAGAATAGCTTTCATTACCTTCAAAAACTGTTTGCAGCTGCCACATACCTATCTGATCAAATCCTTTATAAGACAATAATTTATAGTTTCCTTCATCATTATAAGTTTGAATATTTACCTCTGTATAAGTATCATTTTCATATGAAAATATTAATTTTAGATCAATTCCTAAAAGATTTTGAAATGTGCAGCTATTATCAATAGAAAATTTACCACCAAAATCTACGCTACAATTATCATCTCCACATTTTATTTTTATTTTTTTAAAAGTCTGATCTAAAGTTAATTCTGGTTTAACTTTTTTAACTAAAATTGAATATTGTTGACTAACTGAAGATGCAAATTCATTATTACCATTCCAACCTGCTTTTATTATCCATAGACCTGATTGACTAATTTCATCACAACTAATTCTAACTTTGAAGGTTCCGTCATTTAACGTATTTACAGTTTTTCTAATAGGTTCAGTATTGTCAGATGTAATTGTTATAAACACAGGATCTCCACTCTGCAATTCCTGAACTTGTCCTGTTATCTCAAAAGATTCACCAATATTGATAATATTTTTACTTATAGTACAAATTATATTAGTAGATTTTTTAATTGAATAATATATATTAATTGTTTTTTTCGAAATATTTTCTGAATTATCAATAGTTTTTGCTGTAATAGTATATATTTTATTTTTCATCAATTCTACATTATTAAGATTATACTTCCATGTATCGTTTTCATTATTAATTTCAGCTTTAATCCATGTCTCTTTATTAGAAAAAAGACCATCGGTATTTAAGTAAATATCACCTGTTTTTATCTGTAAGTAAACACATGAAAGCCCCATATATGAGCTGTCTGATGCTATGCCTTGAATATTATTAATTGAAGTAAGCATATCGTTGTCTGCCGGGGATGTTATTGTTAAGGTTGGATTTGAAAAATCTGATAGTCCAAGAATATATTCACCAAAGAAAGTTAAATTTTCAAAAAGTATCTGGTCTGAATCAAATAGTTTTCCAGATTTTAAATATTTCCAGCTATCATAAGGTGTTTCCCTGCAAAAAATAATTATATTTTCAGGATTTATATTATTATTTATTAAACTATGATCTGACAAATATAGATTAATTTTTGAAGGTGACTTGTCAAATGGTTTTACGATCCAATAATGATTTGTTAGAACCTTTTCAGCAGAAGCAGGTATATTTTCTGGGATACTAAATATTTTCATAACTCCAAGTGTATATACATCATTCTCATTTGAGTTTATACTTATAGAAATATCTGTATTATCAAATTTATATGGTGGAGCAAGAGCTGATATTATTGCTGTATACTGTTTATACTCAGATATAGGCGATGTAATAAGCCAATTGTTTTGCATATTTATTAATTTACAATTATTATTATTAAGAGAAACATCGTGTACTGTATCATTAAAGCCTTCATCAAAAGGCCAGTATCCAACAAGACCTTTTTCAACACCAGTAAACATTTTTTTTGAGGGATTTGTAAACAGTTCTTCATCTGATAAAACTCGATTCCAAATTCTTACTTCTCCAATCTCTCCATTATATAATTCAGCTGGTTGTTTATCCTCACCATCAAACTTGCATCCAAAAAGAATGTCAGAAAAATCATAAGAATCTATAATATTGGAAGTAAAATTCATTGATTGAATTTTTATTCCATTTACATAAAACGATATCTGACCATCCATATCAACTGCAGCAGCTACATTATACAAAGTATCTGGCTTTATTATAGTTTTATCAGCAATATATTCTTGATCATTATAAACAAATAACAAATGTTGATGGTCAATACCAAAAGCAATGGCTGTATTTTTTGTCGAATTGTTGTATATGTTTACAATATGTTGCTTATTTATCAATGAATTACTTTTATCAATTTTTATAACAGCTTCAATAGTTAAATTATTATCAAAATTAACATTTTGAAAAGAATCGCAATTTATATATTGATTCAATCCATTAAAAGATAAAGAGTATTGATCATTATAACTTGTTATTAACTGCTTTGCATATACTTTATCTTCATTATTATATATAACATATAAGATATTTCCTTTAAATAAAAGTGATGGCCCTCTGCTATAGTAATTTATTGATGAATCATTAAAATCATGCTGATAAAGTTTTTTCCAATTATTTTGATCTTTTTCTCTTATTAAAACAACTATCTCATTAGGTGCTTCAAAGGCAACTACAGTTCGTCCATCCGGAGTATAAATCATTTTCGCATGGTCTTGATTAATAACATCCCATAAAGCAATATCTTCATAAGAAATATCATAATTTTTTTTCTGTGCCAGTTTTAATGTATCATCTTGATTGTAAAGAAACTGTACTGTTCCATCATTTAATATTTGAATATCACATGGTGCAGTTATATTTGTATCAACAATTGTTTCATTACTCCATTTCCCAAGAGTATACCAATGATGAACTAAAATATTCTCAGGACCATTTCGATATCTGCCAATTAAATGAAAAATTTCATTGTCAAATATTGAATGCATAAAAATATAAAAGTAATTATAACTTTGTTCAGAAACATAACCTGAATACCAACTTTCAGAGTTTCGAAAAAAATATTTTGGATAATAGTTAGAAGCAGAAAAAGTTGTGATATGAGGATCATTTTTATGATCAAAGACAAGAGTTGGCCAGCCTGTCCAGTTAGCATTCTGAAATAATATACCATTAAATACTATATTTTTTCCATCAAACTCTTTGTAATAACCTTTATGCCCATATTGAACTCCTGTTGGAGTTGCGTGAAAAAATGCGATTATTTTGTTATCATGACTAACAGCAATAGATGTTTCTATAGTAGAGTTGCCCTTTGACTCAGATTCCAGATTTAATAATACACCTTTTTCAGAACAAAGATTAAGCTTAAAATGTTGATAGTTATTGATAGGAGGAGGAAAATTTCCGGTAATAGGATCGCTTGATGCAATAAAAGTAATGTCATCTTTAAATATAACTGCATCTGATATTCCTGTAAGAGTAGGATCATGATAAATTACCAATGGTTCATTTGTAATTGCAGTCGCAGTCTCAAATACATTTCTAAAAATAACATTGAACGTTCCTTGTCCGATAAGACAACCTGATGAAACAAAAACAGTGATATTGCCATTTCCAACCCAATTTTGCATGGATGTTATTTTTAATTCAGAATGGTTAATAGTTATTACTGAAATATTTTCATTATCACTTTTTGCATTAATTGTTGTACCTTCAGTTAAAGAAAAATAGTCTTTTACCTGAATTGTAATACTTTTATTTTCATCGCTAACTTGGTCACTAATATATATATTATCTGGAACAAGATCACAATTTTCTGTTTTTATATTCTTTTTATAAATATTTGTTCCATCATCATATAGTACATATAATGATTTATCTTTGTAAATCAGAAATGGAGCATTATATGAATATCCAGAAATTCTTTCTGTTGAAAGGTTTTCATGAATATATAATACTTGCCATGAATTTTCATTTTCCATCATTACAACTAATTTATCATTTGATTGATACGCTACAATAGGTTTATTATTTGGAGTAAAAATCATAGAAGCTTCTGTTAAAACATCAATGTTATCTACAATATTCTCAAAATTCCATTGTTTGTTTTTCTTTGCCAGCATAAGTTTACCATTATTAGTATAAAGAATATGAAAAACACCATACTTTGACATTACAAAATCGCATGGAGAACCTGTAATATTATCAATTGCAGACTCATTTTCCCAACTTTTCCAATCATTTGTGCTTTGATAATGTATAATTTTGAAAGGCTCATTATTAGTTCTTCCAATAAAATGCAAGGTTTCATTATCAAGACAAGTATAATAATTATTAAAACTGAAATTTGTTGGTGTAATTGTTGTTTGATACCACTTATCTGTTTTAATGAAGTAGTTTACGTAGTACATAGATGAGGAAAAAGCAATAATATGTGGTATATTATCTTTACTAACGTTTAACCTCATATGCCCACCCCAATTAGCATTTGAAAAGAATTCATTTTCTGATATAATATTTGATCCATCAAATACTTTATAATGACCATTGAAGCCATATTGAACTCCAGTTGGTTTAGAATAAATTAATGCTAAGTTTTTTTCATTAATTATTGCAATATCAGAACCATGTACAGGGGCTGTCGAATCTTCTTCAACAACAAAAAGTACACCACTTTCTGAACAAATGGATAATTTTGAAAATTTTCCATTTGGATCAGGGTATCCTGGAAAATTTCCCTTAGGATCACTTTCAATTAAAAATGTTATCTCATTATTAAAAATTACAGGTTTTGACATGCCAGTAAATTGATTATTTGAATAAATAACTTCAGGCTTATCCTCATCTGGTGTATTATCTGATGCAAGAAGATTTATCGGATTTGCATTTGAATATATAACCCAAAAAAGAACAAAAGTAATTGCTTTAATATAATAGGTTTGATTCATAATACCTCCTAATTGCGTTTTCCTTTTTATAGACAATAAAGATGTTGATTGAATTTATTATGTCTGATTAACAAAATAAAAATATGTGCTAATAATTGGTAAACACCGGTCAGAAAATTATATTTTTAAATTTAAACTACAATACCAGATAAGCAAATAAGCTTATCTGGTATATTTTTTTATTATTATTTATAATTAACAATAAGTAATAATCCATGTTTACTTACTCATTTTTACATTCAGAGCTGCATCCATCACCATTGTTTTGATTAAAATCATCGCATTCTTCATTTTCTGTAATTATACCATCGCCACAAACGTTAAATTGCCTACAATAAATGACATTACCATCTTCTGATAATATTGGATCATTTTGATAATGCCATTCATTATTTAAGCATTTGAAATCTCTTGAATTAATTTCAAATGTAGCACCTGCACCATAAGGGTCGTAAATACAGTCATTCCTATAACATTTTATTTTTCCGTGTGTAGGATCATGCCAGTAACCGACCCAAAGAAAAAAATCATTTAAAGAAAAACCATTGTTAAAAGTAAAATCACGAGATGCATAATCAACACAAGTATTTGGATTATCACATTTATTGTATCTTAAATCATAATTTACATGTTCAAAATTTTGATCATTATTTAAATCTACCTTTAAACCATGATTTCCCCACCAGGAATGTAACTTAACAATTTTTCCTTTAAATCCATCTGGTATTACTTTCTTGTTCTTTCCATTAAGAAACCAAGCTATTTTCATAAACATACTATCGCTATTCTTTGTTATTGTTGATAGGGGATACTTACATGTTTCCTTATATCCAAATCTATCATAAGCAATTACTTCAAACCAAAATTTTTCTGATTTGTTTAATTGAAATGTAAATTTTTGTTTAAAAAAATTTGTTTTTATCTTTGAAAATGATTGGCTGCCTTCTCCATCTGCATCTTTCCAATATACTATAATAGAATCAATATAATTTGGTTTATCATAAAAGTTGAAATTCTCATTTTGAATATTAGCAGTTAATTCATAAATTGCTTTGATTTTTTTATTTAAGTCAATTTTATCTTTTTTTTCAGCAAGTGATGTCTTTGATGCTTCATTAATCTTTGTAAATTTAATATCAATTGAGGAATTCTCTATAATTTCAAAACTATTAGTTGTAATTTCTTCATATTTCCCACTAATAGAATCCTTAATACACGTAACAACCTTAAATTTACCAGTAAGTTTTTTCTCTCTATGATCTAACATACTATGTCTGTTGTTAGCAAATATTTCATTATAATATTTTATTTGATTAAGAAATTCAAGATTATCCTTACTAACATATCCATCATATTCATACCAAGGTTTTCCATCAGGATGGTAATAAATCCATTTTATATTAAGATTATCAGATATATAAGTTATTTTATTGACTATATAGACTTCTCTCTCAGTAGTATAGAATTTATCAGATATACCAATTGGTTTATGTTCATCAGTTAAACTACGACAAGTTACACTTTCAATTTTATTATTATATCTAATAAAAAAATTTATGTTATCAACATAAATAGAATTTTTGAAATCATCAGATTTGATATATAATTTGATTCTCCATTGTCCGTCTTTAAATTTTTCAATCGGTACTGAAAACCAATAATTTTTATAAGTATAATTATCTGAAATCCAATCATCTATGCCCTTTTCTACAGTTTCATCTAATTCATTTTGTTTTAAGCTATTATAGTAACGTGCTTCTATAATGTCGTTAAGATTTATATCTGGTTCAGGATAAATATCTGGTAATTCAGGATCAGGTTCTGGAGAAGGATCAGGTTCTGGAGAAGGATCAGGTTCTGGAGTAGGATCAGTTTCAGGAGTATCATCTGAAGAGTTACTATGTAAAGAATCAAAATATTGAAACTTTTGATAGTTACCAGCAACATAATGAAACAACTTTAATTCGCAATCAAACTTTTTTTTGGGATTGGTAACTATAACTCTTATAACTAAATTTTTATCATTACGCGAAAAATTATTTTGAGCAATTGTGCTATTATCTTTATCAATAGCAGTATTAACTCTTATTAAATCAAAATAGTTTTCTTTTATGAATGTCTTACCAATAAGTGATTTTTCTGTAAATAATGTTGATACAGCAATAAGCAATAATAAGAATATTTCCTTTTTGATCATTTTTATAACTCCTTATATCTAAGGTTAATAATATTAACTATAACTTTCTTATGGTTTAATTATTTTCCTTTTAGATCTATGGCTTTCATTAATAGTTCATATATCCTTTTAAGCTATTATTAATTTTCTTCCATGACTTACCGTTAAAATAATATAGGTACTGCTTATAACCAGAGATAAAGACAGCAATTTTCAAATTATTATTAAAATTTTGCATTAAATAGCCATTAGATGATTTATAGGCACCATTTTTTTTATTACCAAAATATGATTGGTATTTATTAGCAAGTTTATTGATAGTATCATTAGCAATAAAAATTTTTATCATTTCAACATCCCATTCTGCAAATCGAAATCTTGGAACCACATTAATTGGGTAAATTCTATCCCACTTTGGATCTATTAGTCCTATTTTATATGCTTTTAGTAAATTATTTCTAAAGGAGTTATTGGGCAAATCTGAAAAAGGGTTACTAATAGATGTTGATATTTGAAGGTTAGCAATGTTTGTTATTGCACGTACAAACATTGTTAACAGTTCTTGTCTATTTATTGTTCGATTTCCATTTGTTTGGTTAGTAATTACATATTTTTCATTATCATCCAAATTTCTTTTTAACACGTAATTTAAAGATCTAAATATCATTTTCCAGGCTTCTTCACGTTTTATATTAGCATTTTGTTGTTGATTATTCATAATTTTTTTGTTTCTTAATAATATCATTTTATGTGTTGGTGAGTTTATATTTTTTTCAGCTGATTGAATTGATACACATCTTTTTTGAGTAGCATTCCAACTATTCAAAAAAGTATTAACAGAGTAATATTTATTGAGACCTCCATTTCCACTAGAATGTCCAGGGTCATTAACAATAACTTTATCAATAGTTCCATTATTATCACTATCACTATATCCCCTCAAAACCATCCAGTGAGTAACATTATTTGTATTCATGTCTATATGGGTCTGTACGATTACTGGTCGATCATTATCAATTTCATTTTTCAAATCATTTAAATCCCAATAACTATTACAATGAAGACCATAACAGTTAGAAAGACTAAAACCACCATAATTTTTTGCAACATCTACTAAATCATTTGGATTAGGAGTACCATTTCCACATGTTCCGTGATTAAGGTGCTTTGCAATAGCCAAAATATCATTTTTTGTTGGATTTGTTTGATTATGATAGGCGAAAATCATTACACTTGAAGTATGACCACAATAGCTATTATTAAAGCCATTGTAACCACATCCTGACATGCTTTGATCAATAAATGGGACATTTAAGTTTACTTCTTTTGAAGAACATTTATTAACATAACCTATATTAATGATAACAATTATTAATAATAATGAAAAATAAATTAGTTTTAAATTTTTTAGTCTCATAACAAACTCCTTATAAAATAAATAAAAGTATTTAGTATTATTAAAGAAATAAGCATATTAAATAAATTTAAATATTAATAATTAATTAAAGCTTTATTTTCTATAGCTATAGAACATTGCTTTGATGTACAAACATGCTAAAAACACTTAAAAACAATGGTTGTAAAAATAGTTTCTGCGTTTGGTATCAGGTTAGGAGAGATAATATAATTTCTAATTATATCTTTTGTCGTATTATCTTATTGCAAAATAGCCATTAATTGTGGTTTACAGACACACTAAAGCTCATTTATAATGCTTTTTTTCATTTGGAAATATGATTAAGGATTCAATCCTAATTCCGCTTATTGCCTCTAAATATCTTATCACTTCTTCTAAACCAACTTTACCATCTTTATTAATATCATATTTTAACTCCCCTCTTTTTTCTGCTTCTAAGATAACTTGGTCCAAATACCCCTGAGTGTACATTGAAGCTATAGATTCATTTAATTGCTGTATTTGTTGATCTTTTTCTAAAATGATTTGATCTTTGTCACTAGTTATTTGTCGAATTATTATATCAACATCTTCCTGAGAGTATTGATTTTGACATATTGGCTCAAAGACCTCAATAGATCCAACGTTATTAATTCCACTATTAACATTAACAGTTTTTAAAACAGGGCTAAAATAACTTGAAGTTATTTGCAGAGTATTATGTCCTAAAGGTACATTAGATATTGTAAATTCTCCATATATATTTGTAATAGCCGATATTTTGTATGGTTCAGATTTTACAGTAGCACCACCGACACTTGCTGTATATCCTAATATTTCCGATGAAGTAACAATTTTTCCTGATATTGTGTTTTCTTCATTTGATCCAGTATATATTTGCCTTACTTCAGAATCAGAAAGAGCTCTGTTATATAGTCTCAATTCATCCACAACACCATCAAATGGGTACCAAAAGGGTAAGCAAGCACCAGAACTATTTTGCTGAACACCTAAATATAGATCATTTGAGTTACCAGATGTAAAGTCAACAACACCATCACCTTCCTTTACTAACATGCCATCAATATATATTTTTATGCTATTTCCATTAATTACGTAAGCTGTATGTCTAAACTTTTTATATATTGATGATGATAATTCATCAGATGACAATCCTTTTCCATTATGATAAGGATTTATTCCAAAACCAGTTCTAAATTCGCTTTCTATAAAGTAAAAGCCACTCCTATCACCGCTTTTAGCTAAAACTGTTCCGTATATACCATCTATAATATCACCAGAACAGTTTGCTGATGTCTGAGTTTTATTACCTTCTATTTTTGAAAAATATGACACAGATAAAGTATCATAAAATTTTAAACTATCTGAATTTTTTACAATAATATAATTAGGGTCTCTTGTACCACCTTCACTGTTAACCCCAAAAAATCTAATTCCTTTACCATCAACTGCATTAACATATTGAATGTTTCCATTTTTAACTCCATGATTTTCAAAAACAGAGGAATCTTCAATATTATTTTCAAATTTGTAATAAGCAACTAAGCCATCAGTGATATCTGCAAATGAATAGATATTTATGTTTATAACGAAAAATGTTGCTAAAATTAAAAGAATTTTGTTATTCATAAGAACCTCCCTTTAAATTAAGTAATATTCCATATATTAAGAAAAACATAATTTAACGATAATATATTGATTTGTTATAATTTTAGCTTTAAGTGACGTTATAAGGTTAAAAAAACGCAATAAGAATTGAAATAAATTTTTTTAAAAAAATACAATCAACCAATCAACATATTTTATTAATATTAGATAAATATTTTTTAGATTATTGCCATAAAAATCTTATTTTTTTAATAAAAACTTTGAACTTATTGAAATTACACCCTATTAAAATAAATTAATAATAAAAGATACTTGTAAAAAATTGCCCAACTTTTACTAAAAACTTGGGTAAAACTTGGGCAGTTTAAAATTATAAAAATTTTATGCAATGGGAAAAACAAAAAAAGCAAAAAATTTCAACAGGCCAAAAAAAGGTTCACAAATCAGAGTTGAACCTATACGTA
>Ga0272440_1000591_pt1 | contig 30611 bp, 20 predicted proteins | sample SSMMMBAug17_FD_192440 | JGI IMG/M metagenome (GOLD analysis project Ga0272440, IMG submission 192440) | Marine sediment archaeal communities from Little Sippewissett salt marsh, Falmouth, MA, United States - SSM-MMB-Aug17 | ecosystem: Environmental > Aquatic > Marine > Wetlands > Sediment ... | reverse complement strand
GCAGGATATTGTAGATAAAATAAACAATAGCGATAATTGGTGTGATGCAGGTACTGTTAATGATATGTCAGATGAAAATGTTGCAGCCATAGCTACGATTCCAAAAGCAGTTGTCGTTTCAGATACTGCCGATAATAAAGTTTTTATTCGAGCAGATGGCGTTGATACATGGACTTCTACTATTACAGCACTTCAAATCGATAGTACATTTATGCAAGAAAATATGTACTATCAATCAAATAGTTCCTATGATAGCACGGCTAATAATGATTATAACAACTATACTTTCAACATTAATTCGGGGGACATTAATTTTACAGCAGGTGTAGCAGATACGATAGTAAGTATCAAAGATCAAATTGATGGTGATGCAAACTTTACAGCATCAACAATTACAGACACTTCTCAAGACAATTATGCGTATCTTCGAATATTTGGAATCAAACCTGATTCTGCCAGTCATGGAGCACCAGATTATGTCTTTGAGGATGGTGCACCAACACCAGCAACTGTTTTTGCTGGCTCAATGTATTCAAAAAACATGACACGTAGTCAATACAGTCAGGATGCAACAGTCGTCGTAGATGGAACCACAATAAAAAGAGACTCAAATACCATTGATGACATGCTGACTGGTGTAACACTGAATTTGAAAAAAACATCTGATACTGTAACATCTGGTACTTATGAGAATATCACCCTTGATATCGCTCAAGACAGTTCGGTCATGATCGAAAAATTCGAAACGTTGGCTGAAGCCTATAACGATCTGGTTGATTTCTTTGATGAATACACAGGAGTTCAGGTTAAAGAGGATGCCTCATCCAAAAGTCTGGAAGATGGCATGAAGGATTTAATCACCATTTTGTCTGGAGATGAACTCAAAAAAGAAGATGATTCCCCAATTGAATATGGTCCATTAATGGGAGATTCCACCACGTCTATGATCAAAGATAAATTATTCAATGTTTCGTTTTCTGATGTGAATGGCGTGAATTCATCCTATAATAATTTGACAGAAATGGGTGTGACGTTGACCTATGGCAAAATGACCATTGATAAAGATAAGTTTACAGCAGCAGTGACTGCCGATGCGGATGCTATCAGTTCATTTTTTACGAATGATTCAACATCATCGCAAGGCTTTGCAATACAATTGATAGATGCAATCGACAATATGGTTGAAAACTATGCCAGTGACCAAAAAGGTATTTTGTTGGCACGTCAGGATGGCATTCAATCTACAATTGATCGTCTAGATGAACAGATTGCATCACAGGAAGAACGTATTAATTCGACGATGGAACGTACACGCGCTCAATTTAACTCTCTTGAAGTTTTGATGGGGCAATACCAGACCACCAGTTCGTATCTCGCCAGTCAATTGGCATCAATGGCTGGATAATATCACTTTACTGAGAAAGGAGACATCCTATGCCACCAATGGGATATTCTGAATATACACGAACAGAAGAACATCAGACAGACAATAAGGAAAAAATTCTATTAATGCTTCTGGAAGGCGCTGCGCGATTTACACGATTTGCTCGAATGGGGCTTGAAAAGCAAAGTATGCAGTTAAAGGGGGAGAATATTTCCAAAGTATTGGCCATTCTTACTGAATTGGATTGTGCGCTTGATCGGGATGTGGGTGCTGAATTTGTTTCCTCTCTTTCAGATCTCTATCGATATATGATGAATCGGCTATCGGATGCAAATATTAATAATGAAAAGGAACCCCTTGAAGAAGTGGAGCGTTTACTCATAAAGATCAAGGAAGGATTTGAAGGGGCTGCTGATGCGTTACATGATCATACCAAAGCAGTTCCGAAAGAAGAGGAGATTGCTCCCAAAAAACAAGCTCAGCGCGGTTTTTCAATGGCTGCCTGATCAATTTGAGAAAAAGGATGATTTATGGATAACCAAACTTCACAAAACGTATCTGAACAAAATATGAATAACCTGCTGATGCTCCTTGATGGTGCGCTTCGATATACACAATATGCCAGACAAGGTATCGAACAAAATGATGCCTCAATGCGTAATGAGAATATCAGTAAGGCCATTTCAATTTTTACGCAACTGGATGCAGCCCTGGATAAATCTGTTGGTGGTGAAATTGCCGAGAATCTTTCAAGTCTTTACAAATTTTTAATGAACCAGTTGACTCAGGCCAATATTCAGGAAGATGCCAGTATGGTTAATGATGCTGAAAAAGTCCTTAAAGATATTAAGGATGCCTTTGAAGGGGCTGCAAAAAATATCATGAATGAACAGCAATCAACAGTTACTCAACAACCCTTTCAAGAATCACAAGCACAGGGAAGAGGCCTTACAATTGATATCTAAAACAGAGAATAAATCCAGCATAGAGCTCCTGGAGTCACTTTTCACAGTTACCAAAAAGATTAGTGACTCATTAAAGTATCAATTAACAGCAGAGCAGATTGATTCCCTTGCACAAGAGCATCATCAAGTGATGGCGCAATTAGAAAAAGTTCAGATCGTTGAAAGGAAGCCGCACAAAGAATTGTTAAAAAAGATTCAACTTCAGGTACAATTTTTGCAAAAAGAATTGGCCACTTATCATGAAGCAGTCAAGGAAAAACTGCTATCATTTGGTCGGAAAAGAAAACAAATAAATGCTTACAACGCATTGACTTGATTTTTAACTGATTTTTAGATGATCATGACTGACTTTGATCATTAAAAATATAGCGTATGAATCACAAAAAACTTTGTGATCATATTTGGATGAAAACATAATAGGAGGCGTACAATGAACACTATTAACCCTATTACCAGTAACAACATGAATACCACTCCTGCGCCACCGGTGGTTGACTATTCCAAAGATTCGAAGCAAGAATCACCGGAAAAGGATTTTCATAAGCGAATTGCAGATAAGTATACTGATAGCAAGTTACTTACTGCAAAGAAGTTCTCGACTGACAGCGACAAAGTTGTTGTCAAAAAACGAGACGAAGTGCCTCAAATGGACGTAAAACAGAAAGATGTGTCCATGGATCAGGCACCCCAGGATGTGCAGGAGCTTCTGGGAACAAAAGAAGGCGTGGAATCTGTCGCAAAAGTCATTGAAGATTATGCCAATGATGTGCATAATGTGGGGCTTAGATTCCAGGTTCATGAAGATACCGGTAAGTTTGTTATTCGGGTAATTGATGAGCAGACCAATGAGGTTGTTCGTGAAGTTCCCCCTGAAAATTTACTGGATCTGGCTGCGAAAATGGAGGAAATGATGGGTATGCTGTACGATGAAAAAGTATAGCATTTTTATTTTTAACCGAAAAATTAAACCAAATTGAATTGAATTGGGCTCTTAAAACGTGTGAACGCAAACGAAATTCCCTCCAGAAAACAAATCAAACAATCCTTTCTTTTTTAACCCGGGTGTCATGTATTCATTGAATCGCGGTGGAAATAGTAAAAACAGCATTCTCACCGCGATTTTTTGTGAGTTTCAAGTACTGATGGCCCTGGCAAGCTTAATACCAGCATTCAGTGCTTTCTCCAGGGCATCTTTATCTTCACTGACTTTACCTTTGTCAAATATTCTCAAAACAGATACTTCGTCAATAACTTCATAACCAAGTGCTTGCAAGGGATTTTTCATCGCATCAATTGTAAACCCCATATCTTCAACATTTTCTTGTTCACAAATTGCTGCAATAACCGCCTTTCGGTCTTGATTGGCCAATTGACTGGACCATTGTCGAGGCCGATCATTTGTAAAATTATAGAAACAGTATAGGCGATCAATAAAGGCTTTCATCCATGCTGTAATATTGTAATTGTGAGTGGGTGAGACAAGAATTAAGCCCTTTGAATGGATAATATTTTGATAAACAATTGACATACCATCAATTAAACCCGTGCAAATCTTATCTTTCCTGCACCGCTCACACCCAATGCATCCTTGAAATTGTAGCTTTGATAAGTTTAGATGCTCTGATGTTACATTTTCCTGAGACGCCCCGACAATTATTTGTTTTAGAATGGAATCAGAATTTCCATTGATTCTTGGGCTGCCACTCACACCAAAAATGCTTTGTTGAGGGTGTAAATTGGATGCATATTTCATGATTAAGGATCTTGTCGTTTTCATATTTTTCTCCAAATCTGCTTGATAAAGTTATTCATTTTTAAAATTCTAGCACAACCACGAGATAAATCAAATAGAATATTATCCTCCCTCTCAGCTCATTTGAATCATTCTTAAGGAAAGCTTTGAAAATAAGTTCCTCATTATTCAATATTTCTTGATTCGTTTCTGAAGCATGATTACACTGAAGAAGATGAAAAAGATGAAATAAAGACACTTTAAATTCATCTTATTCATCTTCTTCAGTGTAATCATGGTTCAGAAACGAATCCGCAAATATTGAATAATGATGAACTTATTTTCAGAGCTTTCCTAAATATCAAATCAAGGCAAAATTTTAGCCGCAATCGAGTTGTCAGTTCATTATTTGCCGAAAAATCTTTTGTAGAATATTTCGTATGTTGACAAGGCTTTTTGGTTGTGTCATAAAAAATATATGAATGTTATTAAATCCCCGGAAAGATGATTTCATTCATTATTTTAATGAATCGGAAAAATAAAAATTCGATAGATATCATTATTTAATATTTGTTGATTCGTTTCTGAACCATGATTACACTGAAGAAGATAAATAAGATGAAATAAAGACACTTTAAATTCATCTTATTCATCTTCTTCAGTGTAATCCTGGTTCAGAAACGAATCAACAAATTTTGAATAATGAAGAACTTATTTTCAGCGCTTGAATACTCATAAAAATTTGCCCGAAGGGCACTATGTTCTTAATATTATTGAAAAATTGTCCATCATATAATTCTCAATAAGTCCAAAAAAATTCGTAGGCAATTGCCTATGTCAAAAAAAACATGGAGAGTCATATGCCGAATCGCAAACCTATCCGAGATCCCAAAACCAAAATTGAAAAAAAGGTTTTTTGTATTATTGGTGATGAGCGTGCCTATCGTTCAAAATCACCAGGATTGTTTTCTGCCATGATGGCACGTTATGGTGTCGATGCCGCATACGTCCCATTTATGGTGGCACCCGAAAATCTTGAGGCAGCAGTTAATAGTCTCAAGGTATTAAATATCGTGGGCGCTAATGTGACAATTCCTTACAAAGAAAAGGTGCTTCCCTATTTGGATGTTTTATCTGAAGGAGCAACGATCATTGGCTCAATAAATACAATTGCCCGAGATGGTGAATCCTTGAAAGGATATAATACAAATGCTATTGGATTTATGGATACACTGAAAGAAAAAGAATTTGATGCTGAAAATAAAACCGCTGTTGTTGTTGGTTCGGGTGGTGCAGCGCGTGCAGTGGTGTTTATCTTAAACTGGCTGAAAGCAAAATCGATTATCATTACTGATCTAGATGATTCCAAAACACAGGAAATTGCAAAAAAAATTGGGGGGGAATCTCATCCTTTAGATGAGATGGTCAGCGGAAATAAAATCCCTGCGAATATCGTCGTCAATGCCACGCCGGCTTCTAATGCGGATGAATTTCCCGGGTTGAAGGAACTTGTCACCCAAGTCAATCTTCAGGATTGTGAACTCATGATAGACCTAAATGTTGGGCGCACACATAGCGTATGGAAAGAAGTGGCTGAAAAAAAAGAGATTCCTTTTATCGATGGCATGCTTCCTTTGGCGCATCAGGCAAAACGAACCTTTGCCTTGTGGACAGGAATCAAGGCGGATCCAACTGAGTTTATCGATGTATTAAAAAAATAAAATCAATAAGGTCAGATATAATGAATATTTCCAGAACACAGAATGAACAATTATATTTGCTTCGTGCAATTGATGCCTTTCAACGCAAAATTGTTGTCATTGATGCCAATCGGGTTATTTTGAGCGCCAACCAACAGGCATTTGAAATGTTTGATTCCAAGATTATAGGTAAAACTTGCTATCAAGCGTTTCATTGTTTTTCTACCCCATGTAAAGACTGTCCTCTTGATGAAGCTATTCGAACGAAAAAACCGGTATTAAAAGATTCTCCGCATTTAGACGTGATGAATGAAACCTGTCGTTACATTTGTCCGATGGTCCATAATGATGAAATTGATGGTGTTGTTTTATTAGATTTTGGAATTCCGATTCTTGAGGGCCTGGAAGAAAAACTTCAGCAGTCAAATGCTTTTTTGAAAAATTTAATTTTAAGCTCAGTGGATGCTGTACTGGCTGTGGATAAAAATGGTCGCATACTTGTATTTAATGAAGCTGCAGCAGAAATAACCGGCTATTCTCGTGAGGATGCGTTGAACAAAGTAGACATTCGTGATGTTTATCCTGGAGATGGTGCTCGTGAAATTATGAAAGCCCTTCGGGATGAAGATTATGGCGGTCAGGGTAAACTGAAAGATTATAAAGTGGATATTATTCATCGATCAAAAGAAGTCATTCCAATCTCAGTTAATGCAGCCCTGGTTTATGATGGCGATCGTGAGGTCGCATCAATTGGTTTTTTTAAAGATCTTCGAGAAAATATTCGAATTAAAGATGAACTTGAAAAAGCCCAAGTTCAAATTCTGCAGTCAGAAAAAATGGCATCATTGGGTAAGCTGGCAGCAGGTGTTGCGCACCAGTTAAATAATCCTTTGGGGGGTATTACATTATTTACCAAGCTGGTGCTTGAGGAATATGACCTTGAAGAAGCTGCTCGAGATGATTTGAGCAGAATCCTTCGTGATGCAGAACGATGTAGAGATACAGTTAAAGAGTTATTGGAGTTTGCACGTCAAACTCGACATATGATGCGCCCCAATGATATTAATCGTGCCATCTCCAGGACATTGTTTTTACTGGAGAATCAAACTATTTTTCACAATATTGATATCATTCGACAATTTGCACCTGCCTTACCGCCTGTTTATTCTGATGTTCAACAACTGAATCATGTTTTTATGAACATTATCCTGAATGCTGCGGATGCCATGGAAGGCAAAGGGACATTGACAATTACAACAGAAATGTTATCAGATAACAACCATGTGATCATTCAAGTTGAAGATACAGGACCTGGCATTCCGGATGACGTGTTACCTCATATCTTTGAACCATTTTATACAACAAAAGAAGAAGGCAAAGGGACAGGTCTGGGCTTGAGTCTGGTTTATGGTATTGTTCAAAATCATGGGGGAAATATCATTGCCAATTCCAGTCAATCAGGAACAATCTTTACCATCAAACTCCCCATAAAAAAAGAAGAAACAGAATAATTTCATATCAAAATTATCATAAGGAGGGATAAGGTGAAATCCAACACCGATAAAGATATCCATGTATTAATTATTGATGATGAAAAAAGTATTCGCGAAGGCTCAGCGCGAATTTTATCGCGAATCGGATGTCAAGTGAGCACTGCAAGCAGAGGTGAAGATGGCCTGGAATTGTTAGAAAAAACGCCAGATGTTTCTATTGTGTTATTAGATTTGAAAATGCCAGGGATTGATGGCATGGAAGTGCTGGGAATTATCCGAAAAAAATACGAAGATATCATGGTCATTATCATGACAGGCTTTGCAACTGTTGAAACAGCTATTCAAGCGATGAAACAGGGCGCATACGACTTTATACCCAAACCCTTTGAACCCGATCATGTCAGATTGGTTGTCAACCGAGCGAGGGAAAAGATAAAATTGACCTGGCAAACCGAAAAATTGACTCAGGAACGTCAACGCACTTTACTGGATTTGGGAACAGAAAAAAGTCGATTGAAAAGTATCATTGAAGCCCTCCCCAATGGCGTGATGGTTACCAATACTCAGGGACAGGCCGTACTGATGAACCCCGCATTAATTAGACAATTATCATTGCCCAAAGATACCAAATCCGGTATTCCAATTGAAGGGATTATTGAAGACAGTGGATTTCAAGAATTTGTTCAAAAAATTCAAGAAATGTCATCCACCAATTCGGAGAAAATTTCGACGTATGAACTTCAATTGCCAGACCAAAAATTTTTTATGGCCAGAGGTCGCCCTGTCCTGGGGGACGATAATGAGTGCCTGGGCGTTGTAATCATACTGGTCAATATCACTGCCATGAAAGTATTGGATCAGCTAAAATCAGAGTTTGTTGCAAAAGTCTCACACGAGTTGCGATCTCCACTTTCCACAATCCATGAACAATTAACTGTTGTAATGAATGAACTGGGAGAAGAAAAAGCATCAGATAAGCAGGAATATTTATTATCTCGTGCTCAACAAAAAACAAAAGGGTTAATCTCGTTAATTGGTGATTTACTTGACCTGTCCCGAATTGAAGCGGGCGCTGCCACTCAAGATCCTCGTCCGGTTAAAATTGAAGAATTATTGGCCAGTATTGTTGATTTTTTGGGAGCACAGGCCAGGCGAAAGAAACAAAAATTGTCTCTGGAAATTTTATCTGAAAATATTCCGGAATTTAAGGCAGACCCTCTCTCCCTGGAAAGTATTTTTGGCAACCTTGTGACCAATGCAATTAATTATACCCCTGAAAATGGAACCATTGTTGTTCGAATTAAATATGAGGATCAAAAGATTTTTGTTGATGTTGAAGATACCGGCTTTGGGATTGATCTTAAATACCATGATAAAATTTTTGATCGTTTTTATCGGGTTAAGGATAGTAATACTCGTTATATCACTGGAACAGGTCTTGGGCTTCCGATTGTAAAAAGTCTGGTTGAAGCTTTGGGGGGAACAATTTCATTGGAAAGTGCCGTTGAACAAGGAACGACATTTCATGTCGTGTTTCCGGTTGAATCTCAAAGTGATGATGCTTTAAATCAATAAAGCGCTATCAGTATCACCAAATAGGCGGTGAATTATTTTTGATCATTTGTTTCGTATGATGAAACTTTGATAATACTGAGATGTCCGACAGATCATACCTGTCTGGCGGATAGACAAAGTCAGCGTATGTTTGCGCTGACCTAAGAAATCACTAATAAATAAAGAACTATGCAAGAATTAACCAACGCACAAAAGTCTAGAATCGCAATCCGAACATTCATAACTACCGCAGATGCACTCGCTCTGAGAGGTTCTTATAAGCCATCAGGCAAATCTGGTCAGACCCTTGCAGATGCATTAAAAATGATCAGCCCTGAAATCTATGGTACAATGAATGATCCGAGAATGATCGAACTCAAAGGTCTTGAATATGTCATTGATCGACTCCCCAAAGGGATTGAATCCTGTCGTCATTTGATATTGACTGCACAGGATGAATTTTCCCATACATCATTTGAAAAAATTTGTCCCTTGAAACGAAGGCGTATTTCTTATCGTGTGGGTGAACATGATATGTGTTTTATTATCAGTACCGGTCTAAGCCAGATATATGATATTTTAACTCATGTGACCTTTTTAAATAATGAAGCACAAAAAATTTATTGTCAAATTCATGATCAATCAGGTGATTTCACGAATGAATGGAAATTTCTGGAACAAACTGTCGAACAATTGGATGCATTGTCTACTGATGAAGTCCATAAAGCCATCTGGAACTTAAGCATTATTTTGGGACGAACCTTTCAGGAAACTCAAAATACATATGAATACCTCGAGTCCAATCGCGTGAAATTTCAAAGCAATGACAGCTTGTTTCAAATTATTTATCAAATTGGTAAAAGAATGCTGGCAGAGAAAGAGAATAGCAACAACATGCTGACAGTTTCTTTTACACCTGCCTTAAAAGAAATGATCGGCCATAACCCTTACAGTGAAAAATGGGCGGGATCAATAAAACAACACATAGTTTCATCAGGACTGGAAAAACGTCCATTGCATATCATCAGTGCAAACTTGCACAGTATCCGGAACCTTATCTATGGGTATGCGGCAGCACAAGATTCTGGCCTATCTTTAGATGATACGAATTTATATAAAACGATTGAATCATTACGTGATAAAGATCTATTAATTCGGGAGTATGCCCGAAACCATGGTTTTTATGAATTACAAGATAATGCGAATATCATGGTAGATGCGCAATTAATTGATACCAAATACTTTCAACATATGATCTTTCATCCTTTGTTAAATATCCACAAAGATAACAGCGACAATCCGCCTTTATTATTTATTATGGATTATGCATTTGGTACACAAGCATTTGATACCCTTGATCGATTATTAGAGCCCTATGATATAGAAACCTCTCAGGTTCCTTTAAATGTAAAATCAATTTCTGTCATGGGAAAGGCCGGTATTCTTTGTGGAAACAAAGGAGATATCATGCTGGCAACATCCCATGTTTTTGAAGGCCTGGCCGATAATTATATTATTGATAACGATTTGTCGTCATCAGACTTTGATGGTTCGATTCCTGTATATGAAGGTCCCATTATTACGGTTTATGGGACGTCACTTCAAAACAAAAATGTCCTGGAAAAATTCAAAAACACAAACTGGAAAGCCATTGGTCTTGAAATGGAGGGTGGCCATTATCAGCGAGCAATATCCGCAGCGATGATCAAATCAAACCTTTTATCAGATATCAAAGTGCGATATGCTTATTATGCTTCAGACAATCCATTGATCAGCGGCCAAACCTTGGCATCTGGAAGTATGGGGCATGAAGGAATCAAACCCACGTACATGATTACAAAAGCCATTGTGGAAAAAATTTTGGGAGGCGAGAAACACATATGAACTTTCGTGTGGGTCTGGGATATGATGTTCATCCGCTTGTTCCCAATCGAGAATTGATTATTGGCGGAATAACCATTCCATATCAATTGGGTTTGTTGGGACATTCTGACGCAGATGTTTTATGTCACGCGATTTGTGATGCCTTACTTGGGGCTGCATCATTGGGTGATATTGGTGCGCATTTTCCAGATACTGACTCACAATACAAAGATATCTCAAGTCTAAAAATGCTTAAATCCTGCGTTCAAAAGATACAGTCGGTTCATTTTTCAATCGGTAATATTGATTGTACAATTATTGCACAGGCACCGCGCATGGCTCCATATATTCAAGAAATGAAATCAACATTGCAGGAAGAAATGGCTGTTGAGCCAGATCAAATTAACATTAAAGCCACCACAACAGAAAAATTGGGTTTTATTGGTGCTGGCAAGGGGATCGCTGCCCAATGTGTGGCATTGTTGACAAAAAAATCCTGACGATAATATGAATACAGGATTAAATAAATAATAATAAATTAGGCGTATATGACGTGAATATCTCAATATAAAAAAAAATCTTGCCAATGAGGTCTTTTTATTGCATATAAAGGATTCTTAATGGTGATTAATAATTCGTTATTTTAACGCCAATCATTAATAACAATGAAGAGGAGATTATGCATAAACAATCATTAAGGAATGCTTATCTGTGCATGTTTGGTATCATTATCATGTTATGGAACGCTAACATTGCGATTGCAGATTCATTATTTGATAAGGGATTGCATTACTATAAAAAAGGCGAATTAAAACAATCGGGTGTGCTTTTTGAAAAATTACTCAAGCAACTTGACCTTCATAAGAATGTGGACAAATATGTTGAGGTGGTGACATATCTTGGAAACATTTATCAGGATTTGGGATATCATCAACGCAGTATAGATCTCCTTCACTCTGTAATTCACGATGTTGAAAAATCCGGCAATCAGGTCGCACATGTACGCCTGCTAAGTCAGCTGGGGGACTTGCATTTTTCTTTGGGACAGATGGGTAAAGTGATAGATTATTTCCTAAAAGCGGTTGAAGAAGCTAAAAAAACAGAAAATCCTGAGCTGATTGCATCTGTATATAATAACGTCGCCAATGCACTGGCAGTGGATAAGGACTACAAAACTGCAAGTTTTTTATTTGAAGAAGCCCTGGTGCAATTAGAAAAATCCACAGATGATGATCTTCGCGCAACAATATTAATTAACCTGCTTAGACTGGAGTATGCCAAAAAAAATTACAAAACAGTTGTTGCCAATCTTGAGGGGGTTATTCTTCAAATCGCTCAAATGGAAAATTCTCATCAAAAAGCGAAAAATCTTATTAGTATCAGCTTATTTATCAAATCGTTGCGAAAGCAATTAAAACTTAAAAATGATACCACACTTCAAAATTCAATGTATGTTGCATTAAGTGAGGCCCAGGCTATCGCCACAGAATTATCAGATAATCGCAATGCATCGTATGCTTATGGATATATGGCACAATTATATGAATCTGAAAAACGTTATGTCGAAGCTCTCCGCCTGACACGCAGTGCTGTTTTTTATGCAGAGTTGTGTAATGCTCCTGAAGCCTTATACTTGTGGCAATGGCAACTGGGACGAATCTTTAAAGCTCAGGGAAAAGTGGAAGACGCTCAAAAAGCATATAATAAATCCATAAAAACTCTCAACCCAATTCGACAGGAGTTATTTATTGGCTATCGCACCAAAAAAGACTTTTTTAACACAAATGTTAAACCTGTATACCTTGGACTTGCAGAGCTCGTCCTGGATAAAGCCGAAGCTGCTCAAGATCCTGTTCAAAGAGAAAAGTATCTTATGGAAGCTCGCGAAACAATGGAAACCCTTAAAACTGCTGAGTTGGAAGATTTTTTTAAGGATGAATGCGTTGCTGCAAAATCGGGAAACACACCAAAACTTGTTCGATCACCTGAACATACAGCTATCTTGTATCCAATCACACTTGAATCAAAATTGGCCCTTTTGTTAACGTTGCCTAACGAAATGTATTATGTGGCCGTGGATGTGGAACTTAAAGACCTGAGCGAAACAATTCTTGCCTATCGTAAAAAACTACAAACCCGCCCCAATAATCGTTTTTTATATGACGCAATGAAAATTTATGATTGGGTCATTCGGCCTGTTGAAGACAAGCTCACTGAAAATGATGTGACAACACTCGTTGTGGCTCCTGATGGTGTTTTGCGTCTGATCCCTTTTTCAACTTTGTATGACAGCAAATACTTTTTGATTCAAAAATATGCAATATCGACGATTCCAGCAATCAGCCTGACGGATGCCAGTCCAATGAATAAAGAAAATTGCGAAATTTTGTTGGGAGGACTGGCAGTTGGACGTCAGGGATTTTCTCCCCTTCCAAGTGTACCTGCTGAACTTCGGGATATCAAAAAGATCATGAACAGTAAAATCCTGATTAAGGATGAAGAGTACACGATCCCAAACATAACAGAAACATTCAAGAATAATGAGTATTCGATTGTTCACATTGCCACACATGGTGTTTTTGGCGGGGCTCCTGAAAGCAGTTTTTTGCTGACTTATGAAAGCAAAATAAATATGAATTTACTGGAAAAACTCATTGGGTTAAGCAAATACAGAAAGCAAAAAGTTGATCTCTTAACATTAAGTGCCTGTCAAACAGCTCTTGGTAATGAACGTGCCGCAATGGGTCTTGCAGGCGTTGCTGTTAAAGCAGGCGTTAGAGGTGTTATTGCGACACTCTGGTTTGTTGATGATGAGGCGACATCCATTGCGATTAGAGAATTTTATCGTCAATTAATAAAGCCAGGGTTGACAAAGGCTCAGGCAATGCAAAATGTTCAAAAGAAACTCATCGGTCAACGCCGATATTGGCATCCATTGTATTGGGCACCTTTTCTTGTTATTGGAAGCTGGATGTAATTACCTTCATTTTTTTAGGGTCATCCTGGTTTAAAAACTGATGTATGAAAATATTCGGCATTTTTTTCATATTTGTTTGCTGAAAAACAGTTAACACTATTTCAACATCGTGATGATGTTTTTCTTTGAAGAGAGACGCCAGCTTCAAAAGTGAATATACGATCAACACCAGGTTCATGAAAGAAGGAGCTTTTATGAACGTACAACAATCCAATGTGGATGTTTACATCACCAATGTCATTGCTATTCCAGAGGGGCAATTGCCTTTTGAGGCAGTGGAATCCTTAAAAGACCAACTTATTTTTACCAATCCTCAATGGCTTGAGAATAAAAAAAGGGGGTACTGGAATGGTAAAACACCAGAAAAACTATATTTTTTAAAATCTCGAAATAATCATTTCACCATGCCGCGTGGGTTTATTCACCATTTAAAATCTATTCTCACCCCGTTTGGTTTAAGCCTTGTGATTCATGATCAAACACGCATTCTTGATCCTGTTGAGTTTGTATTTACCGGACACCTATATGATTTTCAGGTACGCGCTGCTCATGCCATATTGAAAAGAAAGTTTGGCGTTTTTAACTGCCCAACAGGTGGTGGAAAAACTGTTGTCGCCCTTCATTGTATTGCGGAAAGAAAACAACCTGCATTGGTTATTGTGCACACAAAAGAACTGTTGTATCAATGGCAAAAACGAGCACAGGAATTCCTTAATTTGTCAGAATCACAAATTGGACTGATTGGTGATGGCAATTTTCGGGTGGGGTCTCATTTGACCATTGCTATTGTCAACAGTTTATACAAACGAGCGCATGATGTCAGTGACCATATTGGTTTTTTTATTGTTGATGAATGCCACAGAACACCTTCACGAACCTTTGTTGAAGCTACATCTGCTTTTGATTCAAGGTACATGCTTGGCCTTTCAGCAACTCCTTATCGACGAGATAAATTGACTCAGGTCATCAATTTTTATATGGGGGGCCAGTTGATCAATATTTCTCCACAGGAATTGCAAGTTAAATCAAGAATAATGCAGGCCAGAGTGATTGTTCGGCGCACTCTTTTTGATTATGATTATGAGGTTGATGATGACTATCAAGCCATGATGAGCGCTTTAACCGATGATATGGGACGTTCTGAATTGATTGTTGAGGATGTTGTCAGCCATGCAAAAACAAATTCTGGCGTCGGGTTGGTTATATCTGACCGAAAAGAACACTGCAAGGTTCTTTACAATCGAATTGCCCAAAATGATATTAATGTTCGATTGTTGACAGGAGATGTTCCCAATAAAGAACGAAAAGAAATTACTGAAGAATTATCTCGCGGCGATGTTCAAGTTCTGGTTGCCACATCGCAATTGATCGGTGAGGGATTTGATTTAAAACAACTATCGGCACTATTTTTGACCATGCCTGTAAAATTTACCGGACGCATCAAGCAATATGTTGGAAGAATATTGCGTACAGATGAAGGAAAACAAGATGCGATTATCTACGATTATGTGGATCAACCCGGAGTATTACAGGCCTCATTTATTTCCAGGCGAAAGGCCTATATGGAATTAGGAATTAATGAAATCAGTGTAACCAAGGTTGACGAAGATTAGGAAAGCTCTGAAAATAAGTTCCTCATTATCAATATTTGTTGATTCGTTTCTGAACCATGATTACACTGAATAAGATGAATAAGATGAATTTAAAGTGTCTTTATTTCATCTTATTCATCTTTTTCAGTGTAATCATGGTTCAAAAAAAAGAATGAACTGTTGGCTGCGCAAATGCTTGATGTTGATTCTTGACAGTCAAACATTATAAGTAAGCGGTTATAAATTTTCGGGTAGATAAAAGTTCGTCCAACTAAAAATGTTCGATCGCCTGGGGTTTCAACCCCAGGCGGTCGTGCTGGAACCGGAATTTTTCAATACCAGGCGGTCGAACATAGTCCGGAAGGTTATACTTTTATCTACCCGAAAATTTATGATCGCTTACTTAAATGGGAAACTTACTTTCAGAGCTTTCCTTAATCATGGTTCAATAAAAGACTGAACAAATTGTCATCACCGGCAATTATGGATACACTCAAATGTATCTTTATATTAATAAAGTTATAAAAAAAGGATAAAATAACAATGTGTAAAATAAACAAAATATCCCTTTTTGTATTAGGTATATTGCTCTTGGTTTCAAATGTTCATGCGATAAAATTGAAACACTTCGGTTTGAATGAATCATTGGATTTCAACCTTTCAGGTACATTACAAACAATTGCCACAGTCAGTGAAATTGAGGCTTTGGATGAAGATATCGATCTCCATCGATTTCGATTGAACCTGAAAGGAAAACTCAATGACAATATTTCTTTTTTTAGCGAGTTTGAATTGGGCGCAAATGTTTCTCCTGAAACATCATGGTCTGCAAGTCCTAAGTCACGTATGAAAATACTCGATATGTCTCCAGACTTGAAAGATAAAGAATATGCAGCAGGGGCAAGGTATGCACAAAAAGATTTTGGTGCAGATAGCCAATTCGTGCAGGGATATGTTGATTTAAAGTACTTTAAAAAAATCACATTGCGCATTGGCCAGATGGCAAGAGGGTCGAGTTATGAACTGAACTCCCCTGTGAAAAAACTTGAGACGATTAATTATTCTACAAATGTTGGGCAATTTGGCAAATTTGTGCGTGGGTTTCAGTTAAAGATGGCGCCATTTAAATTCTTAAAAGTTGGCATAGGCGTTGATGACAGTGTCGGTGGCATCACCGGCGGAACGAACAAACCAAAAGCAAAGCTCAGCGTCGGAGGAAAAGTTGTTATCATACCCTGGCCAAAGCATCTTTCATTTAAACTCTGTGGCCGATATATTTCTGAAACAGAAAATATGCCTGATGCCAATGCTGGCATTGTTGGAGCCGATTTTAAATATCAAGGATTTCATTTTCAAGGCGAAATGTACCATCTTCATGTAAATCCGGTGAATAATGGTGAAAAAAAAGGGGTAAAAGGGAATATTTGCAGTTGGTATGTTCATGCATCCTATATCATCCCTAAAACGAAATTTCAGATCGTTTCTCGATATAACTATTTTGATAAAAGAATGAGGAAACGAAAAACGAATGTATTAATAGCGTCTGCCAATTATTATATGGAAATCATTACTGCTGGCATTAATTGGAATTTTTCTCCATATACACGTTTTCAAGTGATGTATGATATTGTTGATGGTGATGATAACGATAGTGTGGATATCCAATTGGAACTTTCTTTTTAGAATTTTAAAAAAAATGACATGTTATCACCTTCCAGTCCTTTTATGAATAAGGTTTTGTTAAAGGAAAGCTAGAATAATACGTTTTTCATTTTTACAGTTTCGTTATTATATTATATGAATCATTTAAAAAAGGAATAACAAAGGAAGTAATGCTAAGCATTTTTCCTGATACTCTTATGATAATACTTTTTTTAAGTATCCCTTGTTGTCCCTTTATTTTTTTTAGTTCTTCTTTGGGTTCTAAGTAAGCGATCATCAATTTTCGGGTATATCGTAGTAAATATTTTGTTATTCGTCTGGTTGGTCGAACCATATGTTCGCCTTCAAACAAAAACCGAAACCAAACCTATATCTGGACTGACAAATTTAAAACGAAATTTTTTTTGACAGAACCATCCAAATTTTTGGATCGTTTCAACTGGAACCGATTCTCTGGCAATGGTGATTCCGATGAGCGAGCCTGCAAAGCACAACCGAAATTGCGGGGGAATCCTCACAAAAATATTTCAAACGGGTCTGTGCGTTGGGACATTCCTGGTTTTCCTCCAAAAAAACAACGTCTTGATGCGTATCTATGACCTTACCTGAGTATAAGGATAATTCTCTGAAAAATGGAATGGGTTTTTTTAATTTCATAATTAAACAACACATCGCATTGCTCCTTGACACTCTACCATAAATTGTATATAAACTATGTATATTATAAAAAATTTCATTACAGAGTTTAAAATAAAATATCGAATAAATCAGAATTTTTAGATGTGAATCAAAAATGATGATAAAGGTATGTGTTATGCTAGCAAATCCAAATTCAACAAATAAGCTCTTTCCTCAAGCTTATTTAACTGAAAATACCACAACCGATAAAGGAAAAAAAAATAATCATTTGTTTATTTGGATTATTTTTGGGCTGATTGCTTTGATCTTTGGGATGTTTTCAATATTTCAAACAGATCTGATCAATGAAGCCGCAAAACTTTCTGAAGTTATTCGATAGATAATTTTAGGAATGTAAATGGGGGGCTTGATAATCACAGCAAATTCATTGAGATCAATCGTCATCTTATTCACTAATGAATTGACGAAAATTGGCTCCTTATTTATTTATGGTTCAAAAAAGAATGAGATGTTCATCATTATCAGTAGGGGACATTGGTATTCGACCATTCCTAATATCTTCAAAAATTAAATATATTTTCAGATTTATCTGGTTGAGACACTAAATGAAAAAAATCAAACAACAATTAACTCGAACAGACAAAAAAGCCCTTAAGCAATGTCTTCAGAAATATCCATCCAGTGAACCACTATACTTGCTTTTTCAATTAAGCAGTCATTTGCCTGAGATTGAAGAAATTAGCTATTCAACAGATTTTCAAAGCAATAATTTGTTTAAGCTATATTCTGTGGAAAACGAACATTTTTTAAGTGTTCATGAAGATATCGAATCCTTCGATCATCAGAGTCCCTCTGAATTTAAACAAATCACACGATTGATCAATAAAAATTGTAAAAACAACCCTCAATCTATTGGTATTGTTATTGATGCGCGTTACTTGCGTATTGCTGAATCCAATGAGTTGTTTATATTGGGACAAAACGTTCGTTCACGTGTCGATACCATCAGAAATGGGATTGCCCGAAATTTACCCATTATTCTTATTGTGCGTAACATGGAAGATATTGACGGGTTTGAATCATGGACGCAACATCTAGCCGAATCCAGGCTTGATGAAGCCTTTGGATTTGCTATTCCTGATGAAGAAATTGAAGCACAGTCTTTTATATCTGCTGCTTTTCGAAGTATTAATAACAAATTAGTACAACCCGATCAATCATCAGAAACAGCATCACAACAACTGTTCCAATCCTTTTTATCAATAAAAAAAAACCTGATCGCATTGACCAATGGTCTGGTTCAAACAAAGCCCGATCTCGTGCCACCGAAATTTATGGGGCTTTACTTTATGGGAATGGTTAATCATCCTGTGAGTCAAAGTGATGAACCGGATGACAATCCTGTTTTCATGCGAAAGCCGGCCTTTGTTAAAGAAGTGTGTCATTTCATTTTTTCTCAAGCCGCAACTTATAGCAGCTATTTTCAGCCAGAATCTCGACATCGATTTTTTTTTAAAACCATGACATTGAGTATCGTTGTTTGTCTTCTTATGGCAATGGGTGGGCTGTATATGGTATATCAATCGCATAAACAAACCTTTCAGAATACATATTCAAGCATTGCCATGCTTCAAAAAAATATCACTACACCTCAAGATGCCATTGGTTATTTTCACGCAATAAGCCATCATATTGAGTTTTTAGACCAGACAGTTGCAGATTTTTGGATTCCCTGGTTTGGTTTTTCATCACAAAACGATCCATTAAATGACGTAAAACAAAATTACGTGACAACCTTTAGAAAATATCTTTTTAAACCATTGGTCGATCAATTTTTGGAACAGATGCGCACCCATTTAGGCAAACGTTCGGCTGTCAAAGACAACGATCAAGAATTTCATCAAAAAAGTGGCCAATTTGTCGGAACCCTTGTATTTTATATTGAATTTATGAATCAATTTATGGGAACGCGTCAAAAGGAAAACTTTGTATTCCAACCCAATGTGTACAAGGATGGAAAAGGCGTCTTTGAACATCCCATATCAAAGGATCGTTTCAATCTATTTATGACGTGCTATACCAATGCACTCACTTGGGCGAATAATCGACGTCCATTTCGTAAAGATTTGAACCTATTCAAAACATCAATTGAAGAAATGGTCGCTTTAATGCCCAATGTAATGGAATGGACATATCCGATTGTCAATTCGCAACATCCTGATATCGACTTAATGAAATTATGGATACAAGACTTGCAGGTCGAAAATCCGGATACGACAATAAAAGCGGCTTATTCCAAAAAGGGATATGAATATATCCAAAAACTTTTCCAAGTGATTCGCATGGCACATACGATACCATCAAAGTTTGATGCCCGATCCCAAACATTTTACAAAAATTATGAGGACAATTTTTTTAATGAATGGTCGCAAGCCGTCAATAAATTTGAAAATATATCAAATTATCTTGAAACCAGGGAGTTATGGGCCGATATTGTGTTTCATCTTCATGATATTCAAAAAAATCCTTATTTTCAAATGATTGATTTAATAGTGGCGCAAACACAACCTTTTATCCAACACAAGAAAAAATGGCCCCAATGGTTACAATTATGTCATCGTTTACATGATGAGTCCATTCTGGCGAGCATGAATACAATACCGAAGCCATCTTCAGAAACAACCAACCTATCTGAAATAGCCAATGTCTTTAATGGGTATTTGAACGCATTAAAAAAAATCGATCAATTGCCCAATACGCCCGAAGTATCGTATCAAATCATAAAAACCCTCTTTGTCAATTCTGGTACATTTTGTCCAGGTGATGGCCCTGATACCATTGCATGCTTAAGTATATTTCAACTTCAATCCATTTGGAGCAAAAAGGATCAAGATAATGAAGCGTTTTGGAAATTATATGAAGGGCCGATTCATTTTATCCGAAAGTTTTCTCTAAGAGAAACAGCCTGTCAACTTCAACAAAACTGGGAAGAGACAGTGCTCTCTGTTGACTCACAGGTGGGAAAAGGGTCTTTAGTAAAAAAACAAAAAAAGAACAGCGACACATTTATCAAAACGAATGCACATCCTTTTTTGGAAAAAAATTTTGGCACAAGCTATGTGCCAAAACAATTGTCAGGACTTGTCGTGCCATTTCGTGAATCTTTTTTTAAGTATATTGCCTATCATCCCAGACCTCAGGAAGCGTTGAAAGATCGCTACCCTATTACTATTAAAGCCACACCATCCCGCACCAACAAAGAAGCGACATCACAACCGCAATTGACATTGATTAAAATGAAATGTAATCAAAACCAACAAATTATGGTCATTGGTCATCAACCTGTTCAGGAAACGTTTTATTGGTCTGAATCTTGCGGCCCAGTGCATGTGACATTTCACCTAAAAGATATGAAACTGACGCGCTCATACACAAATCCAATGGCTTTTCCCAAGTTTATTCGTGATGTTCAATATGGCAGCAAACGATTTCATCGTTCAGAATTTGTACTTGATAAGGTACGACTCAAATCGATGAATATTGAGTATGTAGAACTGAAACTAAAGTTATTCGGTCATGAATCCATTGCAAAAGCCCAAGAAAGAGGGTTTCTGACTGCACCTGAAAAAATTACATACTGCTGGGAAAAATCCAAAAATCAGCAAGATGGAGAAACCGCTGAGAAATCTGAAAAAGCCGAAAAGAAAATCGTTTCAAAAAAACCGGAAAAGAAACAACCCATTCAAAAGAAACAGAAAACTGAGCAACTTCATGAAGCGCAAACAAAAAGCATTGAAAAACCGGATATTCAGGCAGATGCCTATCTCTATATGGTCATCCTTGCCTCATTTCGTACCGACATAAATGCGGTGAAAAAGGCGAAACGATTCTCTCAAAATGGACTGACAACCGAGGTCTACTGGCTGAAAGACAAAAACAATAATCCCTGGTATATTTTGGTATCTGGAATGTATGCATCTTATAGTCAGGCAATGAAATCAGTGGATGAAATTAAAACAACCCATAATATAATGCCTTTTATTAAAAAAATGAAAAAAAAGACGATCGAGGAACGTAAAGTTAATTCTGATTTTTAACTTTATGAAATATATCATTGTAATATTCTTACAATAAGTTTTTTTACCTCCAACTAAAAAGGAATAATATCCATGAGTGAAAATGATCAAATAACCTCAATTCATCAAGGCAAATACCTGACCTTTTCATTGGAAGAGGAAGAATATGGTATTGCTATTGTCAAAGTCAAAGAAATTACACAAATGTTGAATGTTACTCCCGTGCCCCACACGCCCAATTATGTGAAAGGAGTGGTAAACCTTCGAGGAAAAGTTATTCCAGTAATGGATTTAAGGGTGCGCTTCAATATGCCTGAAATCGAATATACCGACCGGACATGTATTATTGTTGTTGAAATTTATGCAGATGATGAACTGATTCAAGTGGGTAACGTGGTGGATTCTGTTACTGAAGTTTTAAATGTGACCGAGGAAAACATAGATGAAACCCCTACTTTTGGAGCCAAGGTCGATACTGAATTTATCTTGGGTCTTGCGAACATTGAGGGCAGTGTCAAAATTCTTCTGGATGTTGATAAAGTAGCAAATATTAATGCATTACAAGGGGTTATCTGATGGCAAGAGATGACATCAGAATTCTTGGTGAAATTGGAAAAATTATCACTGAATATGATAACCCTGAAGATGTTTTGGCCAAAATTGTTTCACGCATTGCCTTTCGATTTAATGTTGATGTTTGCTCCATATATTTAATCAATAAAGAAACCGGTGAGTTGATACTGCGGGCGACTCAAGGATTAAACAATCAAGTTGTTGACAAATTAAAAATGAATGTCAGTGAAGGTTTGACTGGATGGGTGATTGAACAAATGGAACCCGTTTTTACAACCAATCCAGAGCAACATCCTCGGTTCAAATACTATGAAGAATCTGGAGAAGAAATTTTTAAGACATACCTTGGTGTACCGCTTGCCTATCGAAATGAACCTCAAGGGGTGATGGTTATTCAAACGCAAAATATTGATGCCATTAACAATAAAGATATTCCGGTTTTTTCAACGATTGCCATTCAAATTACAACAGCTGTGGCCTATTCAGGCTTACTAGAGCGGAAAACAATAAAACAAAACAACAGGCCAAGAAACCAGTCAATATTACACGGCGTGCCAGTTTCTAAAGGTATTGCAAAAGGATATGTCCATTTCTATGGAGAAAAATTTGGATTCGACATGGTGGATTATGAAGAAACCGATAATATCCATTATGAAATTGATCAATTGGAAAAGGCATTTTCTAAAACACTGACTGAAATTAAAAATATGGCCGCACGGGTCAAAAATTTATCGGGTCAAAATGATGCCATCCTTGAAGCTCACATTATGATGTTGAACGATCCTTCTCTTAAGAAAAAAGTACTCACTCAAATTCAAAAGGGTGTTCGCGCAGCCCCTGCTTTAAAGAAGGTTGTCAACCAGTTTCTTGAAATGTTTTATCAGATGGAAGATCTGTATCTTAAAGAACGTGGCGCTGATTTGGATGATATTGGGCGTCGAATTTTGAGACACTTACTGGGAATTCAGTCGAGCGTAATTGGCACACTATCCAAAGATACCATTTTGATTACATCAGACCTTTCTCCGATTGACCTTGTCAGTATGAAACAAAATCGTCTCAAGGCCATTGTTTTGTCTCGGGGCGGACGAACATCTCATACAGTCATTCTTGCAGCTTCATTTGAAATACCAATGGTCATTGGAGTCAAAGAAATATTTGATACTGTCAATGAAGGGGATTATATCATTGTTGATGGCTATTCTGGACTGGTTTATAAAGATCCTCCTGAAACCATTGTTGAAGAATACGATCGGTTAATAAAAGTTAAATCAGTCAGTCAGGAAATCATTCAATCGCCCGCTTTGACAAAAGATAACTTTCGCGTTAATATAGGCGCAAATATTGGCATGATTCCTGATCTCGCATTAATGGAGCGTTATGGTGCTGACCATATCGGTCTATATCGCACAGAATTTCCTTTTTTAGTTCGTCGTGAATTACCAACAGAAGAAGAACAATTTGAATCATATCAATCAATCATTCTCGGTGCAAAAGGACGCCCAGTTACGATTCGTACCCTTGATGTCGGGGGAGATAAATTTTTATCTTATTTAGACTACCCCAAAGAAGATAACCCTTTTTTGGGATGGCGCTCCATTCGTGTATCTCTGGAGCTTGAAGATATTTTTAGAACCCAAATTCGTGCCATTTTGAGAGCAGCTTGCTCAGGTGATGCCCGAATTCTATTTCCAATGATTTCATCCATTGATGAAATCCATCAGATTATAACGATCCTGGACCAGGAAAAACAATCATTATATGATCAAAAAATTGATTTTGATCCAGATATTCCAATGGGAATCATGGTTGAGGTTCCGGGGATTGTCCGAATTTTAGACAGAGCCATTCAATACGTTGATTTTGTCAGCATTGGGACCAACGATTTAATTCAATATATGCTTGCGGTTGATCGAAACAATCAAAAAGTTGCTGAATTATATGATCCATTACATCCATCGATCCTTGAAGTGATCCGAGATGTTGCCAGTGTTTGTCAGCAGTCAGGTAAATCGGTGAGTTTATGTGGAGAATCGGCATCAAATATATATTGTGCATACTTGTTTATTGGAATGAAAGTTGACTCTCTCAGCATGAATCCAGCCTCAGTCCCTGAAATCAAAAAATTTATATGTGCGATCAATCATAAAGATGCCATGGCTGACCTTGAAAAAGTTCTTCAAATGGAAGGGGCCCAAAAAATCAAAGAATACCTTGAATGTGTCCTTTGGGAGTGGACAAAATAAATCAAGTTAATATTCTTTATATGAATTTGATCCCACGCGAGCATTGAAAAAAAACATCAAAGGAATTCCCATGAAATTCATTGCAGATTTTCACATACACTCTCACTACTCACGAGCAACCTCCAAAAAACTAGACCTTCCCAATATTTACAAAGAAGCCCAAATCAAAGGAATCACACTTATTGGAACAGGGGACTTTACGCATCCGGGTTGGTTTTCAGAATTATCAGAACAACTAATTCCGGCTGAGCATGGACTGTATGCATTAAAGCCTGAACTTGCAAGCCTCATTGATAATGAAATCCCCCAAACATGCAGGGCACCGGTTCGATTTATGCTAACGGCTGAAATCAGCAGTATATATAAAAAAAATGGTCGCACTCGAAAAAATCATAATCTTTTATTTTTACCTGATCTTGATGCTGTTCAATCATTAAATTCGCAGTTAGAAAGCATCGGCAATATCCATTCTGATGGTCGCCCCATTTTGGGTTTGGATGCCCGGAACCTGTTAGAGATGACCTTAAGTGTGGATGATCAAGGATTCTTAATCCCAGCGCACATCTGGACACCCTGGTTCTCATTACTCGGTTCAAAATCAGGTTTTGATACACTGATCGAATGTTTTGAAGATTTATCTGATCATATATTTGCGGTTGAAACAGGTCTTTCCTCTGATCCGCCTATGAATCGTCGGGTCTCCTTTTTAGACCACTTGACACTGATTTCCAATTCTGATGCCCATTCTCCGGATAAGCTGGGACGTGAAGCCAATTTATTTAATACCACGCTGTCATATCATGCAATTCACGAGGCAATGAAAACTGGCAAAGGCTTTGATGGAACGATCGAATTTTATCCAGAAGAAGGCAAGTACCATCTGGATGGTCATCGAAAGTGTGACATTCGTCTCAGTCCTGAAGAAAGTATAAAAAACGATGGTATTTGTCCTAAATGTGGAAAACCTGTGACGTTGGGCGTATTGTATCGGGTCAATGAGCTCGCGGATCGCACTGAAAAAGAAACGAGTTCTCCTTATTTTGATAGCCTAATTCCTTTTAAGGAAATACTGTCTGAGATATCCCAAAAGGGTCCAAAAACAAAAACTGTTGCCGGGCTGTATGAAACCGCAATAGAAACACTGGGGTCAGAATTATATATTTTGCGAGACTGTCCTCTTAAAGATATTGAAAAAGCTCATATTCCCCTCTTACCTGAAGCAATCAATCGCTTACGTTCCGGACATGTCCACTTACTGGGCGGTTATGATGGCGAATTTGGAACTGTAAAGGTTTTCGAAAAATCTGAAATTGAGAAATTAAAAGGTCAGAAAACATTGTTTCATATGGGCAATAAAAAGAAAAAAACAAAGAAGCGCCCAAAAGATGACGTCATAAAAAAACAAAAGATTGACATTGAAATTATTCCGAAAAAAGAGTTATTGGTATTGAATGAATCACAACAGGCCGTCGTCCAGTCAAATGATCAACATTTAATTATAATGGCCGGACCAGGAACAGGAAAAACGCGAACGATTACACATAGAATATCATTTTTAATTCGCGCTAAAAAAGTGCCATCACATCATATTCTGGCTGTTACGTTTACACAAAAAGCGGCTTTAGAGATGAAAAACAGACTGGTCCAAGAATTGAATAATCCAGAGACATTACCTGTTGTCGCAACCTTTCATGCATTATGTTTACATATACTTGAAGAAGAGCAGTTCAAAAATCAACCCTATAGAATTCTAAATGAAAACGAACAACATATCTGTTTATTATCTGCGCACAAAAAATGTACTCATTCCAAAGGATTGCCATCAGTAAAGCAATGTAAAAAATGGATTGAAACTGCCAAACAAAAATGCTTATCTCCTGATGACGATTTATCGACAATATCGGATCATCCATGTTTTAATGAGATATATCAATCCTACAACGATATTTTAAAAGAGTATAACGCAATGGATTTTGAAGATATCTTATTTCAAACAATACAAATATTTCAGAATCATCCTGTCATTCAAAAAAAATGGTGTTCACAATTTTCATATATTTTTATTGATGAATATCAAGATGTCAACTACAGTCAGTATATATTATCAAAGCTTTTAAAAGCGGATGATACCCATTTATGCGTAATTGGCGACCCGGATCAGGCTATATATGGATTTCGCGGTTCTGATTTTTCATATTTTCAAAAATTTATGCTTGATTTTGTTGATGCGAGGTGTGTGTATCTGACGCAAAATTATCGTTCTACAGAAACTATTTTATCTGTGTCCGAACAAATAATTGATTCCCACAGCCTTCAACATGTTCGCAAACGTTTGTTTTCAGGAATTCAAGGCGTATCGAAAATACAGATTTCCGAAACTGTATCAGAGAAAACTGAAGCAACCTTCATTGTAAAAACAATCGAGCAATTAATGGGTGGGCTCAGTCACTTTTCCTTGGACAGTGGTCGGGTTGATGGAACAGAACAAACGACTGAGCTGGGTTTTTCAGATTTTGCAGTTTTATACCGGACACATGACATTGGACAAATGATTGCTGAAGCCTTTGATTCCGCTGGCATCCCTTATCATATGGCATTCAAGAAAAAACAAAGCTTGAGCGTTCAAAGCATGCTGTCCTTGCTTCGCTTGATCTCAGGTCATTTCCGAATCATTGATATGGCTCCCCTATTGATATTGATTGATCCATCTCTTGGAGAAAACCGACGAATAGTTATTTGTCAATGGTTAGAAAGTGCTGTGACCCAGCCATTCATGGTGACGCAACTCGAAAATATTCCTTACGATACGTTAAGTCCAAGCAATCGTACCCTTTGGAAAAAGCTGGTCCAATGGTTGTTAAAGTTGATTCCCACATTGCAAAACAAAAAAATTGCGCAATGTATTCAAACGATATTGGATCAAAAAGAATTTGCCGGCATCTCTATTAATGATCAAAGCTATTTTGACCGGATGATGACCCTGGCTGAAAATACTGGCAAGGAATATTCACAATTTTTTGCTCAAGTTTCATTATTTCAAGATATTGATGTCATTCCAGACCATGTGGAAAAAGTATCGTTAATGACCATCCATGCGTCAAAAGGGCTTGAGTTTCCAGTCGTCTTTATTGCAGGATGTGAAGACTCTCTTATTCCATTGACCAGTTTTGGACAACAACAAACCACAGAGCAGATTGATGAAGAAAGACGCCTTTTCTATGTCGCAGTCACACGAGCAAAAGAGATGCTGTATTGCTCATATGCGAAATCAAGAATGTCCTTTGGTAAGAAGAATCAACAGGTCATGTCCAGATTTTTAAAAGATATTGAAAAAGATTTGATTAAACGAACAGGTGGCCATAAATCAGTAAAAAGAAAGGCGTTGAATTATTCACAACAAAAGCTTATTTAATCTGTTGATTTTCTAATTGTGAAAATTGTTCCAATGCAGATGTTTCTGCCAATGTCAATTCATCGGCAGAGTGGTTTATTACTTTTTGTACGATTTGTCTGGTTGTTTGATGCATATCAATAAAACGATATGCAAGGCGAAGTGTTTTAGGTGAATGATTCTTCTTCCATTCTGTAACAGATAATCTCATCAAGCAGCAAGTGATGTTGTCTGTACTGATGTTTCCAAAAGATTCAGGAAGTTTTAATTTTAAAGTGTTGGATTCAAGCAAGTTCGAGTAGTCTTTGTTTAGTTCTAATTCACAAAACAGACCACTTACACCAATATTGATGAGTTTGGCTGTGAATTCCTGTTCATGGTTGTTTATAGGGATCAAGACCTCAGTGTTTTGAATGAAATAACGTTCATGTATGCGCTTGGATCTTGGATTGACAATGTTTTGAATGAGCATCGTCAGTTGTGGCTGAGTAAATGGAATGCTTAATATATTGGTAATGCCCAACTGCTTGTAAGCTTTGACATTTTTTTCATCATAATTGGATGTCATAATTACAAAATGGGTATTTTTGTTCATCGTTGCAAGGATCGCCTCAGAGAATGCAATGCCATCCATTTTAGGCAATTCCATTGCACTGAAAATAATATCATACATTACTGTTTCAAGCTCTTTTATGGCATCCAGGGTTGATGAAAATGATGTAACAACTGCATCTGAATATTCTGTTAAAATGTAGTTATTCAATACTTTTTGAATGACTGTGTATTCGTGAACGATAAGAATTCTTATTGCCATTTACCACCTCAATCAGTTTAAATTTGGAGAAATAAGCGATCTATTCTCATTAACTTGCATCACTTACTTGTAAAAGAAATAAACTGTTCATGTCAAGAAAAAGATTATTATTGATTATCAAAATTATGTTGCATTGATTGGACCAAGATATTATATTTAAAATATTTCGAACTCAAACCTAATTGAAAAAAATAAACATAAGAGAAAATTTTACATGAAAAAAGATCGAACAATCATTCCTGTTGCAAGTGGCAAAGGTGGCGTTGGAAAAAGCGTTTTTTCATCAAACCTGGCAATTGCAATTGCGCAGCAAGGATATAAAACAGTTGCAATTGACCTGGATCTTGGGGGTTCAAACCTGCATACATATCTTGGATTAACCAATAAGCATGCAGGAATTGGCGACTATCTTAAAGCAAAAAATTCAAAATTCAAAGAATTACTCGTTGAAACTGATATTCCCAACTTAAGTTTTGTTCCTGGTGAAGGCCGCACACCTTTTTTAGCCAATATCCCATTTGATCAGCGGCTTGAAGTTATCCAAAACATTCAACAATTATCAGCGGATTATATTATTTTAGACTTGGGTGCAGGTACGACATTTAATACGCTTAATTTTTTTGGCATATCACATCAAGGCATTATTCTTACTACATTTGAGACACCCGCATTAATGAACTTTTTCATGTTTTTGAAAAATTTTTTATTTCGAATTATTTCCAGCATTGTAAGACATGAGCGTTTAATTTTTAGAATGGTGGTAGACTCATTTCGGCAAAGCGGTATGGATGACCCTTTAACAGTAAAATTATTATTAGAAATGATTCACGAACAGAACCCGGAACTCGCAGCCAGAGCGAAAAAAGCAATTGCATATTATCATCCAAGAATCATTTTTAACATGGGAGACCATCCTGACGATTTACTTATGACAAATAAAGTTGACCGAACGCTTCGTCAAACCTTATCCATTGAAGTGGATTACTTTGGGTTTATTTTTTATGACCCTGAAGTGCGTCAGGCGGCGCGCCAAAAGGAGCCATTATTGATATCACTGAACAAGCGTCCCTTCTCTATTTGTATTCAAGATATTGCAAAGCGTATTGTAAACATTTGGGAAAAAGATATCAATAAAAGTGGGGAACGTTTGTATGAAGCGACTAAAAAAAGATACAAACAATTAAAGTTTTTATAAAATTCTTGACTTTTTAACGTATATTAATTAAATTCGCCAATGATCATTTGGGTTACACTCTTATCATTTTATTAATTACTTTTGTACTTGATGGTCCCATCGTCTAGGGGTCTAGGACGCCGGCCTCTCACGCCGGTAACGCGGGTTCAAATCCCGCTGGGATCACTAATCAAATCAATCTCTTATACCCAAAAATTAACAAAATGTAACAGGTGTAGAATTTTGCAGTTTTTGCACAAAACGTTGATAACGTAATTTTTGCAAAAAATGCAGATTTTGCAAAAAATGCAGATTTTGCAGATTTTGCAGGTCACACTAAAGGATAAAAGTTTAAAGAAATCAGTCCCTTATGTATTTCGCGTGACCGGCATATTTTTGATGTGTTGCAATAAATTCAATATGTTAGTTGTTTTGGTCTGATTGATGTGGGTTGAAATTTTTTTTAATTTCTATAGGTTATAATTCGAGGTGACCGGTTAATCTCCAAAAAATTCAGGCATATTATTATTAAATTCATCCCTTAGATGTTTATTTAAAGAAAAAAAGATCAGTTAAGTCAGAGCATGAATTTAACTTTAAGCCGAAATCGCATGGTTGGTGCGGAGTTGATATATTTTTCAAAAATCAACGCAGACTCAAGTGGCAAACTATTCGCGTAAAGCCGAATGGTGTCAAAAAAAACGATTGGAATATCGTGTAAGACATACTGTCGGATACCTTCGATATGTTGGAAAAGCTCGGTTAGTATGTTCAGA
>Ga0272440_1000590_pt1 | contig 30622 bp, 19 predicted proteins | sample SSMMMBAug17_FD_192440 | JGI IMG/M metagenome (GOLD analysis project Ga0272440, IMG submission 192440) | Marine sediment archaeal communities from Little Sippewissett salt marsh, Falmouth, MA, United States - SSM-MMB-Aug17 | ecosystem: Environmental > Aquatic > Marine > Wetlands > Sediment ... | reverse complement strand
GATCCCAATGCAGTGATTCCGGTTTATTATAAATTTTCTGATGTTGTTACAGATCCCTGGAAATTTGCCACTGAATATGTTGAAAATTTTATCAAATGGTACACTGCTTTTAGAATGAGAAAACCAGCACTGTGTGGGTTGTTGAAAGTAAATGGTGGAAAGACCCGGTTGATGTTGATGTTGTTAAAAATCTCATGAAACAGGGAGATATTGTTAAGGAAATTAGAGGTAAAGATCTAAAAAAGCTAACGCTTTGGCTTTTTGCAAGTAATGGCGTTACTGAGAATGCAAAAAAGTTTATGGAAAATAATGGAATTTTGTGGTCTACGAAAGAAAATTTAAATGATTTGCTGAAAGATTCAGATTTAAGGAAGCTGCCTGAAATTGATTAATTTTGAGTTACGTGGTGCTGATGTAAGTGGGGGGTGTTTTATTTCTATTGTTCGCATAGGTCTATAAATGCTGGTGTTTTTTGTAACATTCTCATATTTTTTAGAAAAAAAAACTAAATTTTTTTTAAACCGGATTCAGTTCATAAAAAAAAATCTATAAACTGAAATAAAAAAATTGATATTTAACAAATTTTATGTATAAATAAAATTTTCATATGATATTCCATTTTTATATGTTTATATATTAGAATTGTTATTTACCAGCAGATTATAAACATCGGCTGCTGTTATAACATAATTGAATTAAGTAATTTAAACTTAAATGTTTTCCCTGTTATTAAATAAAACAATTAAAGACAATCAATTGTCCATGGGCGTATTTCACAAAAGGGGGTATTTTCTTAGCCCTGAAAGGGCGTAACATATCAGCCCAGGGCAACGCCCTGGGAAAATAGAAAAAAATTTCTTAAGCCCTGTAAGGGGGTTACATAAATGAGCTACCATTAATTATTGTTCTTATATGTGTCTCCCTTTCAGGGCTCAAATCATTGTAATGTATTACCCAGGGCGTTGCCCTGGGCTGGTATATTACGCCCTTTCAGGACTAAGAAAATACCCCCTTTTTTGAAATGCGTCCATAAAAGGAGACAGGCAAATATGTCGCTATTACCATTGACTTATATATTTTCATTTCCCCCAAATATACAAATTTTATATTTTTCCATAAGCTTAATTATTGGCATGGCTGGAATGAATCGTATCATGGGATTTTGGGGATACTTATTTTGTAGTATTATTTTTTCACCAGTTATTGGCTTAATGGTATTACTGGTTTCTTCTAAGAAAAAAACAACCCCTTAAGTTCATATGAATAAATATTTTATATTAATATGTCTGATCATAAACTTTCAATCTGCCAGCATTATGGCCAGTGAAAGCAGCACTGAAATCCTTCTTGGAATTGTAGACTCCAAGATGTCTCCATCTCTTTTCAAAGAAGGCATACATCTTGCCATCAGGTCATTAAATCAAGCTGGCGGTACATTGGGTAAAAAATGGCGCGCTATTATTTATGATGATGAAAACTGTCCCAAAAAAGGCCAGGCCATCGCAGAAACCATATGTTCCAATCCGGATATTTTCGCAGTAATTGGCCATCGCCATCCAGAGGCAGCACTTTCTGCATCAATTGTATATAAAGAAGAGAAAAAGCTATTTATATCACCTGGTGCAGACATTAATCTTTATGGGGGAACCTATATTTTCAGGCATGGACCGGATGATAAGACAAAAGCAAATAAAATTGCCAGTTATGCTGATGAGAATAATTTTCATAAGATTATTATTTTCAATTATTTTGATTCGTATGAAAAGATGTTTGCGGATCTTTTTGCCAAACAGGCCAATGATAAACATATAAAAATTGTGTCAAGAAAATCGTTTTCATCATGGGATCAAAATTTTGCTCCCATGATTTCAGATGCTGTGAATTCTGGCCCTTTTGACGCCATCTTTCTTTCCGGCAGTCTTCCCCTTTCTGGTTATTTAATTCAACAAATCAGAGAAATGGGAATTATGGTCCCAATACTTGGCAGTGATAATCTGGATTCATCCAGTCTTTCTATTATCGCTGGAAAAGCTGCTGAAAACACCATCGTACCCACAATTTTTGATCCAACAAATCCAATTAAAAAAACAGAAAAATTTGTGAATTACTTCCAATCTAAATATGGAATGTTACCTGATACATGGGCTGCTATGGGATTCGATACTGTTAAACTCCTTGCGGATATGATTGAAAAAAGTCAATCATGTGATCCCATTGTAATTGATAATAGCTTACGTTTTCAAAAGCAATGGGAAGGTGTTGTTGGCGCATATTCGTTATTAAAAAGTGGAATGATGATCCCCCAGTCCTATTTTTTTAAACGATTTAAAAATGGTGGTTTTGAATTTCCAAAACGTATTATCAAAGAAGATCAGTTTGAGTTAATCAGAGATATTACTTTATGTCTGCCAGTTCAACCAGAGATAAAAACTCTGGATCCTTCTCTTGTTAAAAATCCAGGTTTACAAAGCATGTTAAATCTTATTTTTTCAGGGCTGACAGGTTTTGATAGAGAAAATAAACTGATTCCAATGCTTGCATCATCATGGAAGCATAAAGATGATTTCAAAAACTATACCTTCAAGCTGAGAAAAGAAGCACGATGGAGTGATAACACACCTGTAACAGCGCATGATATTGTAGAAACGCTGAAAAGAAATATTCAAAACAGTTCCTCTTGTCCAGATTTAAAATTACTATACGTCCTAAAAAATGCTCAAGCCATTCATACCGGAAAACTTAAACAACTATCTGACTTAGGTGTGGTTGCCAAAGACAATTATACTGTAGAATTTTTACTTGAACGCCCATTGGCTTATTTTCCTGAGTTATTAACCCAACCTGTATTTTGGCCATTACCATCAAAAATCGTTAAAGAGAAACCTGATGACTGGACATTGCTAAAAAATATCACGACGAGCGGTCCATACAAATTATGTTTTTATGAACCCGAGTATTTGTTGATTTTTAGAAAAAATGAAGCCTTTTTCAATCAACAAGATAAAAACATTCCTGAAGTTCGATTTTACGTTATACCGGATGGCATGCTGGGATTGGATCTCTTTATCAAGTATGATTTAGATGCATTACCCCCAACGTTGCTCAAAATTCCACTGGATCAATTATCATTCATTAGATCTCAACCGCGTCTGCGAAAAAATTATCATCAATTTGCAGGAAATACTATTTATTCAATAACTTTCAATACTTATTTGCCGCCTGTAGATGAGGTATTTATTCGAAAAGCAATCATGACATCTATTGATACCAACCGGTTAACCACTATGATTATCGGTAGCAAAGAATTCCCTGTCTGTACACTGGTGCCACCAAATAATCCGACTGATTCACCGAGCTGTTTTAGATTTAATCCAAAAGAAGCAAAAAAACGATTGAGTGAAGCTGGGTATCCTGATGGTGTTTCTTTTCCAAAACTGCTGATTTTTCATGAAGACGCAGAAGACGACCATAAAATTGCAGAAGGTTTGGCTAAAATTATTCATAAAAATTTAAATGTCCATATTCAACTCACTGAGAATAAAAACCAGGCGCATATTCATCTGGTAAAAAGGAAAGCAAAATATTATTCAGGAGAGTATTTTGATCATCTTTTTAATCTTAATCCATTACATAATCACCTGAAAAAATCATATATTGAATTTCAAGAGGTATATAAGCTGCTCATGGTGGAAAAAAATGCTCAAAAGATTCAATCCTTAATCAAAAAGGCAGAAAATATAATCATTAATAAAGAAGCTGTTGTTATGCCGCTTTTTGTAACCTGTCAACATTCCTTAATTCATCAACGTGTCATGGGATGGAATAATCGGTTTCAAGGGCAGTGTCATTTGTGGCAATGGTCTTTAAGAAAGATAAAGAATTAAATCAAATGATAAATATTAAAATGAAATTTTCGAAAAAATTAATTATTTCGTTGATAATTGTCGGGTGTTTCACTCTTGCAGGCAGTTATTTGCTTCTAAGAACAAATCAACCAACAAATGATGATTACTACTTTATTGGGATTGCAGGCACATTTGAAGATAAGTCGACAAACAAAATAAATGATATGCTTCAAGGCCTGGAGTTGGCAGCAGCCAGGGTTAATCAATCGGGCGGTATCGATGGTAAACCGATAAAACTAATTGTTCAAAACGATAAGAATGACCCCAGCGTTGCCATGAAAGTCGCATCCAATTTTTCACAAGATAAAAGAATATTGCTTGTACTTGGACATTACCACAGTACACCTTCCCTTGTAGGCGCCGACATTTATCAAAAAAATGCCATACCGGTCATCACTGCATCTGCAACCTATGACCCAATCACCCATGATAATGAATGGTATTTTAGAACGATTCCAAACAATTCATATTACGCTGAATTTATGGGAACGTATCTGGGGTTAAATTTAAATGAATGGCCTGTAGCCACCATATCTGGAACAGATGATTTTCATCAAGCAATAACAAACGTTTTTGTAAAAACGATTCAAAAATATGGCATCAATGTAATTGAACAATTTCATTATAAAGAAGGTGAGGTGGATGTTACTCCGCAACTGATCAAAATTTCAAACAATGTGAAAAGAATGAACAAAAAAAGTATTATTTTTATTTCTGCCAGTACGCCAGAACTTATTGAACTTGTTCGATTACTCAAATCATCACCCAAAAAGTATCCCTTTAAAATTTTTGGAACAGATTCTGCTGCGACAAGTCAGTTTATTAATGGTCTTTCAGAGTTTCCCAGAGAACAAAACAAACCCGGTTATTATTCAGATGGCCTTTTTACCCTTTCAGTATCTATTCCTGGAACAGGAAATCATCAAGCATTTCAATTCTATCAAGAATTTTATGACACCTATCATCGATATCCTTCATGGGCGGCAGCATCTTATTATGATACATTGATGCTTTGTAGTCAGGCCATAAAACGTGCAGAAATAACTCACAGTCCGGGTATCAGAGATAAACGAAGAAAAATTCGAAACACATTGAATGAGTTTTATGATCATAAACATGCCTTTCATGGTGTTACCGGAAATATCTATTTTGATGACGATGGTGATGCTAAAAGGCCTATGATTCCAGCGCATTATCAGAAAAATGTGCTTGTTCCAGAATATGTTCAATATCAAAGAAGGTTCAATCAAAATCTTGATATGAATGCCATTGATCAATCGTTGAAAAATGACATCTTTGTGATTGATAACACGGTATTAAACAGGAAAAAACTGGTTTTTGCAAATATTCAGGTATTGTCTGTAAAACCATATAAAGAAAACAAACAAATGTTTAGTACAGTTGATTTTTATTTAAAATTTCAGTTTTATGGAACATTTGAAGATAGTAATATCTGCTTTGTCAATGTAAAAAACCCTGTTTATATTGGCAAGCCAGTAATGGAATCAAACGAAAAAGGTGTGGTGCAAAGGTTATATCGGATAAAAGCAGACTTTAAGCACAATGTAGATGATCAATCCTTTCCCTTTGATCACCATGAAATATCTATCCGGTTTCATCATAAAAGCATGACAGCTGACTATTTGACATATGTACCAGGGCTTACACTAAAAAATGTGTCGCTTCTTGATGGTTGGTCAATCGTATCGCATCAACTTTCAATTCATCAGATTGAAGATGAAAATATACCAAAACTTAAAGTAATTAAAGACAACCTTTACTATTCACAGATCACTACAGATATTGTTTTATCAAAAAAAGTGAATGCGATAAGATATATCTTTCCTTTCTTTGTCATCGTAATACTATTGTATGGCGTTTTCTTTATCTCCACTCACCGAATGTCAGCAATTATACCGATTATCTGCACGGCGATTATTATAAACACTTACTATTATTTTCGAATGATACCATTAATAAACCATGCTTATTTGGTTAAAGCCGAAAAGGTGTGTGTACTCATTTATGCACTTTCTTTACTGGTATTTATTTTAAGTATCTGCATTTCAATGTTTCATGTTAAAAAGCAGGTGAAGAAAGAAAGCGTTATTCGATATATTGGTATTGTTATTTTTCCTGTTTTAATTGTCATATTCTTAATGATTGTATTTTGAGGTATCAGATGAAATTACTAACAAAAATAAAAAAACAGTTTCAGCAAAAAATATTAACACTGATTCCCTTTATATTAATTTTTTTGTTGATTTTTGCTTTTTGCTTTAACTTTATTGTATATATTCTTAAACCTGGAGAAGCAGGCGTTTTTTGGAGTATGTTTTTTGGCGGGACAGATATTAAGCATATTCATGGAGAAGGAATACATGTCATTTGCCCCTGGGATAAAATGTACGTTTATAATATCAGAATTCAGGAAATCTCACCGGAGTTGAAAGCCTTAACCAAAAATGGTCTGGAAATTCATCTCTATTTATCAATCAGGTACCGACCTGTGTATAAACTATTAGGTGTTCTTCATCAGCAAGTTGGGCCGGACTATGCCAATAAAGTGATTGTCCCTGAAATTGAAGCTGTGCTTAGAGAAATTATTGGAACGATGGATGCTGAAGAGATTTACTCCACAGGTAGAAAAGTGATTACAGAAGCGATTAACGAAGCCATTGAACAGGTTGCTCAGCGATTTATTATTATTGATGATGTTATCATTCGAAAAATTGTACTTCCACCCACTGTTGCGGAATCCATTCAAAATAAAATAGAGCAAAAACATATTGCAGAAGCACATGATTATATAGTTGAAAGAGAAAAAAAGGAAGCTGTCAGAAAACGTATTGAAGGCGAAGGCATAAGGGATCAAATGAACGCCATTGCATCGGCAAAATCGCCTGAGAGAAGAATAATTATGTGGAAAGGTATTGAAGCGACAAAAAAAATTGCAGAATCTGAAAATGCAAAGATTATCATTATTGGAAATGGAGAAAAAGGCTTGCCAGTAATTTTAAGTACTGAAAATGATCATCCTTAAAAAGAATGGAAGCATGTTTAATGAAAGAAAAAATAATACTCATTATCATCATTTGGAATACATTCTTAATTTGCACTTATGGTCAATCAAAAACCCTTACTGTCCCTGATACTTACAAAACAATACAATCTGCTTTAAATGATGCTCAAAAAGGGGATTCTATAACCGTTACAGAGGGCATTTACAAAGAAAATATTCTATGGCCAGCCACTTCTGAAATACAATTAATCGGAGAAATGGGCAAAACAATTATCAATGCTCAGAAAAAAGGAAGTGTTATTTATTTCTCTGGTAATTTAAAGGGGTTAATTGATGCGAAAACCATTATTCAGGGATTCATTCTTATCAATGGAAAACCCGATAATAAGAAATCAAATTTCTATGGCGGAGGACTGTATTGTCACAGTGTATCACCTCATTTAAAGGATCTAACCATTTTAGATAATGTTGCCCATAAAGGCGCTGGAATTTATTGTTTTCAGTCTGATTTGCAACTGACCAATGTTACCATATCAGGCAATCAAGCAATGAGCGGTGGCGGAATGGCGTGTGAATATGCGAATCCTGTTCTTTTTAATGTTACATTGTCAAAAAATAAAGCCAATTCAGGAACAGCAATATACAGTGTATTATCAACACTCATGTTGCACAATGTATCCATTCTTAAGAATATGCCTTCCAAACTCAATAATAACCATTGTAGCGCTATATATTTAAACAGTTCCCGATTTATTTTGGAGTATTCTCTTGTTTGGAACAGAGGTATTCCCCACGAAATATATTTTTCTGAATATGACCAGGAGAATGTCTTAACGATTCAGGATTCAGACATTAGAGCAAACGATACACTAATTATTACCAATAATAATGGTCAGGTGATTCGAAATATTAGTCAATCGCCTGCAACATCTTCTCATTCAATCAATAAAATGTATCTTTCACCAGAATCAGATTCTGGTATTAATCCTTCAGACAATATTACAAACATCAATTCGATTAAACTGATAGCCAAAGGTGTTTATGGAGATGGTATGGATATATATGTCAAAGGAAATCCGGTGCCATTAACCCATACATCTGTATCAGATGATATTTTTACAACAGATATCTTTTTATCCGAAGGTCGCCATCATATCTATGCGCGTCCAGTGGGTGCTTTATATACGATTTCCAGTTTACCACAACCAATAACTATCACTGTAGATCAGACGGCTCCTGTAATCAAATCACTTTCAGTGACACAATTTGCTGAAAATGAGACAAGCTGGACATTTATTACTGAAGATATAGATCAAAAACTATCGTATCAATACTGCATTAATCGTAAAGCCAATCCAGAGCCATCGCAAAGCTATTCAATCAGCCAGTCTGCCAGTATTAAAAAACCTGATTTAAAAGATGGGGTGTGGTATATTCATGTAAAAGCAACTGATCGCGCAGGAAATGAAAGTACATTTTTTACATTTAACACAATTGTTGATAATACCCCTCCAGTGATACAGATCAAAAACATTTCTGAGAGCCATCTGTTGCAAAAATGGACCTGGTTTTCTGATGGAAAAGAAGCTGACATATCTTACAGGCATTTACTTGATCAACTTCCGCATTCTATACCAACTGGCGATTTTAATGCAATGACACAAACCACACTTTCCAATGTAAACGGCCAATGGTTCCTCCATGTTCAGGCGAAAGATCGTTTTGGTAATCTAAGTAAGGTAGTGACAAAATCAGTACTGATGGATTGTATTCCACCTCAAATAAATGGTTTATCAAATGATCCTATTCCCAAAAAAGAAAAAACATGGAAATGGCATTCAAGCGAAGCTGGAACCTCTTTTCGTTTTAAAATCAATCAAAAGCCCAAAACAGTTTTAAAAGGCAAGTTTACGACTGACAACCAGGCAAAAATTACAGACTTAAATGGTAAGTATTATTTACATGTTCAGGCAAAAGATTCTGCTGGCAATATAGGTGATGTCATATCTGTATCAGCGCTTTTAGATAATACCATTGCAGAAATAAAAGGTTTGTCCAATGATCCGGTTCCTCGTCAATCTAAAACCTGGACATGGCAATCAAGCGAAGCGGAAACAACCTATCGATTTCTGATAAACCAAAAAAACAAAGCCCAATTAACAGGGCCTTTTACAGAGCAAAATTCTGCAAGCATTGCAAATAAAGATGGAAAATATTTTTTACATGTTCAGGCAAAAGACGCGGCAGGCAATTTGAGTCAGATCACAACTGTCTATTGTATATTAGACAATACCAGGCCTGTGGTAACAAACCTTTCTGACAGCCCCAAACCGATTAAAACCAAGAGCTGGAAATGGTCAGCAAGTGATACTGATTCTTTACTTCTCTTTCGGTATTCAATTGATCAAAACAAGACCGCAACCTTATCAAACAAATTCACGAAAATAACGACAGCGTCCATCAAAGATAAAGATGGGCGCTGGTATTTACATGTTCAAGCACGGGATAGGGCTGGCAATATGAGCGATATTAAAACTGTATCTGTACTTCTGGATAATACGCCGCCTGTTTTAACACTAAAGGCACCTGACAAATCTAAAGGAACAATTTGGAGATGGTTGGCCACAGATGCGGATAAAGAAATTGTGTATAGTTATCGCTGTGATCGGAAGGATACGTTTAGTCCCAAGTATTTTTATACGTCTCGAATGTCTTTTGAACCTATTGATTGTCTTTTTAATGCGCCAAAGGATGAAAAACAATTAAAAGATTTAAATGGCCGATGGTTCTTTCATGTCAGTGCCAGAGACCGAACATACAATACAACCAAACAATCAAAGGCATTCACTTTTGATTTTATCCATGAAGGTTTATATGCCAATTTGCATATATTGTTTGAACCAAATAGTACTGTAATGAAAAGCAATTCCACAGGTAAGCTGCATAAATTATCTGAAATAATGAAAAAATTTCCAGATGCAATTGCCATAATTGAGGCGCATACTGACAATGTAGGGGGTGAATCTTATAATTTACAATTATCAGAAAAAAGAGCTGTAAGTATTAAGCAATATCTTCACAAAACGTTATTCATTTCTGAGTCTCGATTGGAATGTAAAGGTTATGGTGAGACAAGACCCATCGCTGATAACAATACTAAGAAAGGTAGAAGTCTAAATCGCAGGGCAGAAGTACTTCTTAAATCAAGAAATAGTAAAAAAACAAATGAATAATGTGGATATTCAGAGTTTCCCTAACTAAGTCTCAAAATCAGGCATCCTTCAAATTCGTTGAAAAATAGTTAACAAAGATATTATTATTCCAAACCAAGGATATGCCATATATAAATTTTTTGTTGATGGTCAACGCGTCGATTGTTCGATCAGTGTATCCTTTTACAGAAAATCATAAAGCACAACTGTAATATGCTTAAAATTATTGAATATATTCTTACTCTGTGGATTATTTTGACCCTCAATTTTTTTTTACCACGATTGATGCCCGGTGATCCTTTTTTGTTTCTTTCTGGTGATGAAGGCAACGCTGAGGTTCAAAACACAGAGCGTATTCGAGAATCCTATATTGAGTATTATGGATTGGGAAAACCGGTCCATATTCAATATGTTTGCTATATTTGCGAACTGTTTCAGGGTAATTTAGGGCATAGTTTTCATTTTAGCGAATCAGTGAGCGCCATACTTTTAAAACGATTTCCCTGGACTGTTTTTCTGATTGTCAGTGCTGTTGTATTAAGCACAATCATTGGGGTAGTTTTGGGAAGCCTTTCTGCATGGTTCCAGGGGCGTTTAGTGGATCATTCTTTATATTTTTGTTTGATTTTGATTGCTGAAATCCCCGCTTTCCTTCTGGCCTTGATACTCCTGTTTATATTTTCAGCAGAGTTCAATCTGTTCCCATTATCAGGTGCAATCACACATTTTTCTGGATATAAGGGATGGAAATGGTTGGCAGATATATGCCATCATGCGGCTTTACCCATATTATCACTGACATTGGTGCGAAGCAGCGGCATGTATCTTCTGGCCAGAAACAGCATGATTACTGTTATTGCAAAAGATTATATTCGAACAGCAACAGCCAAAGGATTAACACAATATCGGATAATATTTCGACATATTATAAAAAATGCCATGTTACCTATTGTCACCCGAATTTTTTTAACCCTGGGGTCTCTGGTGGGCGGTGCCATTCTGGTTGAGAATGTATTTTCTTATCCAGGTTTAGGCTTACTGATGCGTGAAGCTGTTTTGATGCATGACTATCCTTTAATTCAAGGTATTTTTTTACTGGTGACTGTCTGTGTGCTAACTGCCAATTATCTGGCAGATTGGGTTTATGTATGGTTGGATCCACGAGTGAAGAATGGGGGTACATCTTCATATACCATTTAATATCAAAGATAAATTACGATAAACAATTGAATTATTAATTTTTTCATATAATTTTTACGCCTGTTGATGCCATCTAATAATCTTTCTTATTGCTTTCAATAAACTCTTTTACACCATAAAACATGCTGTTTCCTTGAAGTTTATAAAAAGACGTTACAGGATTAAATGAAAGAAAGTTCAATTTGACTAGGTTGCATAATTCATTTCTAAGATCATCTATTTGGTATAAATTGTTTTTAACCAGATCTCGCAGATCTCTTTCCTGAAATTCATGTGAAACTTGTTGAAGTAAAAATATTTTATTGAATAATGCCATTTTGGTTTCATATAATCCCACATAATGGTTACATCTACCTTTATTTATTGTAATCGCATGGTTGATGAGTTGTAAGAGGTCATTATCATCAATTTTACCTGATTTTTCATATGGTAAGAGTTGACCCAATATGCTGTCAATTTCCCACATACTCCCACCCATAAACTTCCATATGGTATCTACTTGAGAATCAGTCAATGTATAAGCTGTCATCGCACTTTCTTTTTCTAAATTTGTGAGCCAGTATTTTGTATCTTGTTCATTCAGATAGTCTATCTCAAAAAATTCAGAAGTTTTTGAAAGTTTGCTGTCTTCATATATTCTGTTCATAAAATAGCCATCACTGCTGGAAATAATAACATGACACAAATGAGATTCTTTTGTCATAGCGACAAAAAAATTAAAAAGCTCTTTTAACAATTCCCTTTGTCCATTCAGATATATGTTCTCCAATGCTTGAAGCTCATCAATAATAATAATTGGGCATTTTCCTTTTTTAGCTATTTTTGTGAGTTCTTTTTCCATGACTAAAAAAGGATCAAGGGATTTGTTTTCCAGTCGTTTGATGGTTTCTTTGGATAATTTAAATACTGTAAAATTATACTCTTGTTTATGTTTGTAGTCTTCTTTTGAGGGGGATAAATCCATTTCAAAAAACGCTTGAATGAAATCCAGGTAATTACTGATCAGCATTTTTCGTAAATTAAAGAACTGAACGTTGTAAGTTTTGTTGTTTAAATGTTCATTGATAAACTTCATTAACAGGGTTGTTTTACCGCTGCTTTTGGGGCCATAGATAAAAAGGATGTTGTTGGGTTTTCTGCTTAGCCAATGAGATAGGTGCTGTAGTTCTTGTTTTCTGTTTATGAATGCGGGGGTGTTTGTAAAGGTGATTTTTTTTTTCATTTGGTCTTGATACCTTATTTACTCATTTAACGAATATTTTACAATTTTATCAAACTCGATGTTCAAGTTTTTTCGCAAAATGACAGTATAGCTCGTTCCCAGGCTCTGCCTGGGAATGCATTCCAGGTGGCTCTGCCACCTGTGTAAGAGGTGGCAGAGCCACCAAGAATGCGTTCCCAGGCAGAGCCTGGGAACGAGCAGTACCAGTTTTTCTAAAGTCAAGACAAAAAAACTTGAACATCAAGTCAAATGAATAGTTTTTTTCATAAAAGAAAGGTTTTCTATATATGTTCGCCCTCCGAACAACAATCGGATGGTCAACATTTTTTTTTAATTACAGAAAGAGAAAAAACGAATATATCTAATTGTTTTTTATAAGACTAATTCTGTTCTAACTATTAATCCGGGTAGCTAAAAATGTCAACGTAAAAAAAAGGAAAAAATTACTTGATGAAGTAAGATAAGAAAGGCAAGAGGGGTCGCATCTTCATTATTAACCAGTCCATCATGTTCATCAGATGAATCATAGTTCAGACAATTGATGATGATTCATGGTTTATTTTTTCTTAAAATTATGGTATAATAATCTTTTTTATTTATTTTGGATGGAATAAATCATGAAAAATACATACGACGTCATAATTGTGGGTGGCGGGCCAGCGGGTTTGTTTTCTGCCTGGTATTTTACCGAACACTCAAATTTGCGTGTTTTACTGATTGAAAGGGGTAAAATTCCCCATCAGCGTAAATGCCCTGTCAGCCAAAAAAATCAATGTATCAAATGTAAACCCTGCAATATATTGTGTGGCATAGGCGGTGCTGGTCTTTTTTCCGATGGCAAGCTTAATTATATTCACAAACTGGGCAAAACTGATTTAACACAGTTCATGCCAGTAGATCAGGCCATGGCATTGATTGATGAAACTGAAACCATATTCAATCGTTTTGGCATGGATGGTCCGGTGTATCCCACCAATATGGATGCTGCGAAACGTATCCGAAAACAGGCCAAAAAAAATGGCATTGACCTGCTGATTATCAAACAAAAACATTTGGGCAGTGATCGTTTGCCTCAGTACATTGCTGATATGGCAAATGCGGTTCAGGCAAATGGGGTGGATATTCACACTGAGGAAGTCGTTGATGATGTTATTGTTGAAAACAATCACATTAAAGGCGTACAAACTTCAAAAGATACCTATTATGCCCAAAATGTGATTCTTGCCCCGGGTCGCGTTGGTGCAGATTGGGTCACGCGGGTTGCGAAAAAACATGGGATCGGTCAAACCCACCGGGGAATTGAAACCGGTGTGCGGGTTGAAGTTCACAATGATATTATGCAGGATTTGTGTGATATTATTTATGATCCCACCTTTTTTGTTCAAACACAAAAGTATGACGATCAAACACGCACTTTTTGTACAAACAAGGGGGGATTTGTTGCACTGGAAAACTATAAACACTTTGTCTGTGTGAATGGTCATGCCTATCATGATAAAAAATCCAAAAACACCAATTTTGCATTTCTTTCAAAAGTCATTCTCACTGAACCAGTGACAGATAATCAAGCCTATGGTGAATCCATCGGAAATCTGGCCACACTCATCGGTGGCGGCAAACCGATTCTTCAACGATTTGGAGATCTCAAACGTGGCCGACGAAGCACCTGGCCTCGCATTCAAAAAGGATACATTGAACCAACAATGACTGATGTGGTCTGTGGCGACATTGCAATGGCACTCCCTGAGCGGATTCTCACCAATCTCATTGAAGGCCTTGATAAATTAAATAATGTTATTCCAGGTGTTTCCAATGATGAAACATTACTATATGCACCTGAAATCAAATTCTTTGCCACACAGGTTGAAACCAATAACCATCTTGAAACCCGAATTAATGGTATGTATGTTGCCGGTGATGGTCCGGGGGTTGCTGGAAATATCGTATCCGCAGCAGCCACTGGTATTATTCCGGCAAAGGCAATTATTGCTGCCTATCAATAAAATCAAAAATCTTTCTTTTGCAGTAAGGAGGAGTAATAATATGAAAAAATGGCTTTCTTTTGCAATCGTCATTTTCTTTTTTGCATCCTTATGGATTTTGCCAACATCCAGCACGGCTGTCAAAGGTGATTTAAACAATGATGGCTCACTGGACCTCAACGATGCTCTGTTTGGTCTACAGGTTCTCGCTGGCATGCGTAATGATACCACTATAACACCATCATTTGTCATGATTAATCTGGGCGATAGTCTCACCAATGGTACCCAGAGTGGTCTAAAAAATGTACACGAACCCACACAGAGAAATGGTTTTGTTCAATTATTGGCCAATCAATTGCAATCCAAAGTCGCTCTGACATGGAGCAATCCCTATTTGGCTAAAGACCAGAATGCAAGAAAGCGTCGTAAAAAAAGCGATGAAATCCCTTATAATCTTGGGGTTGACAGTGCGACCATTTTTAACTTAATGTCTGAAAAAACAGGTACTGGCAACGATCTTTTGGATCTTCTGATGTCACCCATTCCCCAAAGAAAAAAAATGCCAGTATCTCAACTGGAAGCGGCATTGTATGTGGCCAGTCTTCATCCACAAAAAAACATTTTGTTTACATTATGGACTGGCAACAATGATGTTTTATGGTCAGTGATCAATAACTATGGCACAGAAATCACAATAGACAAAATAAAGGCTTATCTGAACGATAAAAATGCTCGGCATGATCTGGATTCAGTCAAAGCAAACCTCACACAAGTGGTCAATCAATTAAAGGCTGTCCCCAACAGCCATATTTTTATTGGCACATTGCCATATATGACCCGACCGGCATTCTTTTTCGGAAAAGAAGATATTGAACGTCTGGCACAATTCCCCAATCCCAATATTACAGCACTGAATAATAATGAATCCATTGGATTTGGCCCTTTTCTGGAATTGGCGAAAGCGGGCATTTTTAATGCGAAATCATCCAATGATAGGGCCAATGCGGCTATCAGCCAACTGACAGATCCCCATATCTTATCACCCAATGAAATTGCCATTGTTGATGCGCGTATTGATGCAATCAATAAACATATCCAATCAATGTCAGTGCCAGGAAAGGTAACTGTTGTAAATACTTTTGAAATTTTTAAATCGGTCTATGATAATACACTTGAAATAAATGGTCATAAAATATATAAAACATTTGGATGCGGCGGTTTTTCCTTTGATGCATTTCATCCCAGCAATACAACCCATGCATATCTGGCCAACGCATTTATTGAAAAAATTAATGAAAGTTTGAACTTAGGTGTTCCACTCGTTGATGTTCAGGCAATATTTAAAAACGATCCTTATCAAGATCGGGATGGTGATCATTTTTCACCCGGGCCTGGTATTGATATTATCGGTTCAGAAACAATCAGTTTGTTTGACTGTGATGATTCCACTAAAGATATCATTGCACCTTATATCAGTGGCATTCTCTGTCCTGCAAAAAAATAATTTGTATACATATAGTGTTCTTTGCAAATCAATTTGAGTGTAACCAAAATAGACTGAATTCAGGGAACATGACCTTATTTTTTGATATAAAATGTTATATTATAAGGTTTTATGTCAAAAAAATAAGGATCGTGTCCCCGGAATTCAGTCTATTTTGGTTACACTCAATCAATTTTTTCAATTCACCACCAATTTTTGCCTGATATCGCTTCATCGCCCTTTTTCAATTCAGCGTTGGGCTTTAACCTTACGCTGCTAAAACCATGAGCGAATTATAGGATAGTAATTGACCAATTTTTTGGAAATGCGCGCCATGCATTGTCAAAAAAGACAAGAAAACAGCCATGAGAATAATAGCTTCACATGGCATTAAAGTACAAATGATAAGGAGACAGTTATGAGATTAAAACAAAAACTCATTGGTCTGGTAATAGCCGGGGTTCTGCTATCGGGTGTAATAGCAGGAATTTTTTCCATTTATCAGATGGTCGATAATTCCAACCAGGAGATTGACAGCTATCGAGAAAGTATGGTTCAACAAAGAAAAACAATGTTAAAAAATCTACTGGATAATGCATACACCTTTATTGAAAGCAGTTACAAAGATTCGCATGATCCCAAAAAACTGGCACAACTATATCAGAGAGAACTTAAAATTGCTGTTGATGTTGCCATTCATAGCATTCGAGATATTCATGATAACACTCAGCTTTCTGATGATGAAAAGAAAAAAATGGCTATGGATCGTATCCGATGCATGCGATACCTGGGCAACAACTATTTATTTATCACCGATACCAATAGTGTCATGCTGATGCATCCAATCAAGCCAAGCCTTGAAGGTCGAGATCTTTCCAAATTAAAAGACTCTACTGGAAAATTCTTTGTAAAAGAATTTGCTGAGCAGGCAAAAGCAAAGGGTGAAGCTATCGTGGATTATTTGTGGCCCAAACCTGGCAGTGATGAACCCCAGCCCAAAACAACATACTCTGTATTATTTAAGCCCTGGAACTGGGTGGTTGTCACTGGCGTTTACATGGAAGCTGCCGAGGTGGATATTCAAAAAAAGGCGCAATCCACTGTGAACAATTTGCGTTATGGCCCGGAGGGCAAGGACTATTTTTATATTTTTAGCGCAACAACAAAAAAAATGGTTCAGCATCCAAAAGCGGCGCTTATTGGTACAGATATTGGCTCAGATACGTATAAAGATCCTGAAGGTACATATTTACTGCTGGATCAACTAAAAATTGCAATGGATAAAGGTCATGGGTATACCTGGTATAAATGGCCCAAAATTGGTGAAGACAAGCCGGTGTCCAAATTGACTTATGTGCGTCATTTCAAACACTGGGATTGGGTATTATGCACTGGTGTCTATATGGATGACCTGGAAAAGATCATTGATACACAGATCAATATGATTCGCTATCGAGTTATGAAAGAAATTATTCAATTAACCATTGTTCTTTTCATTGTTGCAGTGATCATATTTGTCATTGTTTCCTTACTGATCAATCGATGGGTGATTAATCCGGTTAATGATGCAGTGGTTGAGTTGGAACAAAGCTCAGAAACTGTTGCTGATGCATCCACTCTGGTATACAAAAATAATGTCATGCTGTCTGAAACCACACAAAAACATGCCACATATTTGTCTGAAACCACAACTCAGCTCAATGATATTGTTGAAATGATTTCAAACAGCTCTAAAGATGCGGGTAATGCCCGAAACATGATGGTGAAAACTACTGAAATCGTAACACGAGTCCATGAACAGATGGAAAAACTATCCGCTGCCATGAATGAAATTACAGAATCCAGCGATCAGATTGGAAAAATAATCAAAACCATTGATGAAATAGCATTTCAAACCAACCTTTTGGCATTGAATGCTGCTGTTGAGGCCGCTCGTGCTGGTGAAGCTGGGGCGGGCTTTGCTGTTGTTGCTGATGAAGTCAGAAACCTGGCACTGCGATCTGCTGAAGCTGCCAGTAATACCACAACCCTTATCGAAAATACCATGAAAGCTGTTGAAAATGGCACAGAACTGGCAAAAAACACCAGAGAAATATATGATGAAAACATGGTGCTGATCAACGATGTGAGTGAAATTATCAAAAAAATTGCCCAGACCTCTGATGATCAGGCCGCGCGTGTTAATGACTTGAATCAATCATTGGCTGATATCAATACCGATATCCAGGAAAGTTCGCATAAGGCTAAAGAAACCACCCAATCCACTGAAGATATGACAGATCAGGCCAATCAAATGAAATCAGTAGTGTGTGAATTACAAGTTTTGATAGGGAAAGATTAACGCATTATGATAACAAATCCCTCGGCAAAAACAATCATGATTATTGCTGGTGAGGCATCAGGTGACACCCATGGTGCCCGCCTGGTTGAAAGTATAAAACAAAAAGACAGCAGTATTCAATTTGTTGGATTGGGCGGTGATCAAATGGCCCATGCAGGGGTTACTCTGTATGTACATTTAAATGATCTTTCAGTGGTTGGTATCACCGAAGTGTTTGCCCGCCGGAGTGGGATCCTTTCAGCCATGCGTACCGCAAAAAATATGCTTCGTAGCATGAAACCTGATTTGCTCATTTTGATTGATTATCCAGACTTTAACATGCTTGTGGCCAAAACTGCAAAAAATTGCGGAATTCCTGTTCTGTACTATATCAGTCCCCAGGTATGGGCATGGCGGTCGGGTCGGGTAAAAAAAATCAAGCAGCGCGTCGATCATATGGCTGTCATACTGCCTTTTGAAGCGGACTTTTATCGAAAACATCAGGTGCCTGTTACTTATGTAGGACATCCATTGTTGGAACATTCGATAATACCAAGTATAGATAAAGATCCCCAGGAAATGATCATTGGATTGCTGCCAGGCAGTCGGGAAGGCGAAATTTGTAATTTATTGCCAATCATGGCCCGGGCGGCGGATTATCTGGCCGGCACATATGATACGATCAAATTTTTGATTCCCAGAGCGCCCACAATTTCGCGCAATCAAATTGATACCATTCTTAATGCCATTCCCATGAAACATTCACCACACATTACCATTGTTGATTTACATGCCAGACAGGTGGATCAGCAAAGTGATCTGGTAATTGTGGCATCAGGCACAGCCACTCTTGAAGCCGCATTGGCAGAAACACCCATGATTATTGTTTACAAAGTTTCGCCAATCAGTTATCATTTAGGAAAAATGCTCATTAACGTTCCTCATATTGGCCTGGCCAACCTGGTTGCAGGGCAAAGAGTTGTTCCTGAACTGATTCAAAATGATGCCACAGCTGAAAATGTATATAAAACAGCCTGTCAACTCTTGAATGATCCGCCGGCCATGCAAAAAATTTGTCGCAAATTAAGATTTGTTCAACAGCGCCTCGGCGGACCCGGTGCTTCTCAGCGAACTGCGGGTATTGCTTTGCAGTTGTTGCGGAAATCTGACACATAAGGAAACCCCTATGACCCAAAAAGTATTCAACCCCAATAATCTCAGAAACGATATGAAATGGCGCATGGTCGGCATTGTTGGAAAATGGTTTATTGATGCCCTGTTTGCCACAATCCGCATGGACATACACGGCTGGGATCAGGTTGCACCACTGATGACCAGCAAGCGATTTTTAATTGTATTCTGGCATTCACGTATTTTGCCAATTTGCTATACACATAAAGGCTATAATGCCGCAATTATGGTAAGTCAGTCTGAAGATGGCGAAATTATTGCACAGGTTATTTATCGTCAGGGACACGAACCGGTTCGTGGATCATCCACTCGGGGTGGAAGAGAGGCCTTGTATCACATTGCTGACGCTCTGAAAACCACAAATCGCCCGGGTGTGATTATTCCTGATGGCCCTTTAGGGCCCCGATTTAAAGTTCAGCATGGCATTATTCGTCTGGCTCAGTTGACTGGCTACCCCATTATTTCTGTGACTGGCAGCTTCAGTCATATGAAAGTACTCAATTCCTGGGATCGCTTTATTATTCCGCGTCCATTTTCACATTGCCTGCTGATGTATGGTAAGCCAATTTATGTTCCGCCTGATGCTGATACCGAACTTCAGGAAAACCTTCGTTATCAGCTTGAATGTGAAATGAACCGGATTACCTTTCTGGTTGATCATTATTTTGGACATGATATCCGATGAAAAAACTATTTAAATATCAAATAAAAGAACGTCACAAAAAAATAATCGCAATGATCAAAGACAACAAGCTGCGCCTGTTTTCCGCCATGTTTTTGATGATTATTGTTGCAGCTACAACTTCTGCTACAGCCTTTTTGATTAAGCCAGTTTTGGATGATATCTTCTTTAAAAAAGATCTACAGATGCTAAAAATTATCCCCCTTGCTGTACTGGGAATCTATTTTTTGCGTGCAGTAAGTACAGTGGGGCAATCCTATCTCATGACGTTTGTGGGTGAAGAAGTCATCCGGCGGTTACGAAATCTTTTATATGATCGCATCATGGACCTGCCCCTGAGTTTTTTTCAAAAAGAAAAAACAGGTGTTCTTATTTCAAGAATTACCAATGATGTCAACATTGTCAAAGCAATGGTGTCTACAGCAGTGACCGGCGCGCTGAGGGATTGTTTTACCATTGTGGGCCTGACCAGCGTGATTTTTTACCGAGATTGGAAACTGGCATCATTTGCCTTTTTTGTCCTGCCCCTGGCCTTGATTCCATTTGTCAAATATGGCCGGAAAGTTCGCAAAGTCAGTACTGGCACTCAGGAAACAATGGCCCATATCAGTTCTTTTCTGCATGAAACCTTTGCTGGTAATAAAATTGTCAAAGCCTTTTCCATGGAAAACCATGAAAAAAACAAGTTTTTTACCATGACAGAACAACTGTTCAAACTTCAAATAAAAGCCGCTGTCGCCAGACAGATGTCATCCGCAGTAATGGAGTTTTTGGCAGGAGTCGGCATTGCTTTTATTATCTGGTATGGGGGCTACAGGGTTATTTCTGGAAGTTCTACCCCGGGCACATTTTTTTCATTCATGGCGGCTGTACTGATGCTGTATGACCCTGCCCGAAAACTAAGTGAATTCAACAATGCATTACAGGAAGGCCTGGCAGCATCTGACCGAATTTTCGATATTATAGAAACACGATCAGATATTGTTGAATGCGATCAACCTGTTGATATTGCAAAAGAAACCCACGATATTGAATTCCGAAATGTATCTTTTCAATATGATCGGACGATGGTTTTAAAAAATATTCAATTACATGTCAAAAAAGGGGAAATTTTAGGCATTGTCGGTATGAGTGGAGGGGGTAAAAGCTCACTGGTCAATCTGATTCCTCGCTTTTTTGATATTGCCCAGGGCGCTATTCTTATTGATAATATTGATATTCGAAAAGCCTCTCTCAAATCCCTTCGCGATCAAATCGCCATTGTCACCCAAGATCCCATTTTATTTAATGATTCCATTGGCAATAACATTGCCTATGGTCACTCTGGCGCCAGTGATGAAGACATTATTGCTGCGGCAAAATCAGCATATGCTTATGATTTTATTCAGAACTTTCCTCAGAAATTTGACACGAATATTGGCGAGCTGGGAGGATTGTTATCTGGCGGTGAAAAACAACGCCTGTGTATTGCCCGAGCATTAATCAAGGATGCACCCATTCTGATTCTGGATGAAGCCACATCTGCCCTGGATACAGAATCGGAAAACTTTGTCCAAAAAGCCTTGGAAAACCTCATGAAAGGTCGGACCACCTTTATGATTGCCCATCGCCTATCCACCATTCGGTCTGTGGACCGAATTATTGTGCTGGTCAATGGAGAAATTAAAGAAAGCGGTAAACATGAAGAACTATTGGCCAAAAAAGGCGAATATTATAAACTTCATGAAATGCAGTTTCAGCAAAATGAAAAAAAAAGAGAACCTAAAAAAACGTTTCTTAGATGGCTAAGTAAGGACGCTGTCCATGAAAAAAAACATGCTAGCAGGCAGTAGTTATGGATTGCCTTTATTGTTTTTATTGTTCATTGGTTTATTTCTATTCACTGAAGCCATCCTGAACGTAACCCCACCCATCACCCGAGATGCCCTGATTCACCACCTGGCAATTCCCAAAATCTGGCTTCATCACCAAACACTGCATCCCATCCCATGGTCTAATTTTTCCTATTATCCAATGAATATCCAATTATTATATATGGTTTGCCTGTGGATTGGCAGTGATATTCTGCCCAAATTTATTCATATGCTATTTGGCCTGGGCTGTGGCTTTTTGATATTCAAATTTATCAAAGATCGTTTGGGTAAGATTTGGGGATTATTGGGTTTTAGCATGTTTTTAAGCCTGCCTGTTGTTGTGTGGCTGTCAACTGCGGCTTATGTCGATTTGGGCTTGACCTTTTTTACAACTGCCAGCATGATATATTTAATACGATTTCAATGGGACAATCCTGAACAGATAAATAATCTTGCATGCTCTGCCATTTGCATGGGGGTTGCCCTTGGAATTAAATATAATGCCCTTATTGTATTTGCTTTTTTTAATATCGCCATATTTTATATGACTTACAATAATACACATACAGTAAAAAAGTCTATAATTTATACCCTTATTTTTTTTTTGATTGCTTCTGTTATTGCATCTCCCTGGTTTATCCGAAATGCTATCCATACAGGAAATCCATTCTATCCCTTGTTTAACAGTGTGTTTCACCATATTTCAGACATTACTGAACACCCTCTGTATTGCACTGACATGGCGCCTGTATTTTCATTGAGTTCAATCAGTATCAGGAAAATATTGTTCAATGAGTCTTTTTTTGAAACTGTAACCATCCCTATCCGAATGTTTTTTGAAGGCAATGATAGTGAATATCAATACTTTCAAGGGCAATTAAATCCCATGCTTATTCTGTTCGTGCCCTTTATTTTACAACCTGCCACCCGGCAGTCATGGATGAAAATAATGGCTGCATTTATCTTTTTCTATGGCTATGTTGCCTTTTTTACAACCATGCACCAGGTGAGATATTTGTTACCCATACTGCCATTTTTATGCATTTTGTCTGTATATGGCTTGCATGGACTGTTTCATATGATTCAGTCCAGCAAAAGCCACCTGTCGACGACTGGTAAGTATTGTGTATTGACTTTGCTAGTGGTTTTATTTTCATTAAATATCAAATATTTATGCAATCATTTTCAGCGTATTGACCCCTTTCCCTATATTTCCAAAAAAGAAAGTCGGGTGGATTATTTAAGGCGTCATTTGGGTCACTATCAATCATTTGAATATATCAATGCGCACTTACCTGATAACAGTCGTATATTAACACTTTTTTTGGGGCAACGCGGATATTATCTGGATCGCGTATACAAACACGAGCCATTGTTTGGTATGAATGTTATACAATGCATGGTAAAGAAAAGTCATAGTGAGGCATCATTTAAAGAATATATCGATCAAATGGATATCACCCATATTCTAACGCGAAACGATATTCTAACAAACTACTTAAATGACCGATTTGCCCAATCAGATAGACAACATCTTAATCGTTGTGTCCAAAAATTCTTTCATCAGGTTATGTCTTTTGATAATTACACTCTATGGGGGCGCGTAGAGACTCCATAATTACAGTCTTGACTTGTAATCATCGTAATAAAAGTTTCTCACAAGTTCTAGATTTCTAGTTAAAGCATCATACAGAAAAATGGAAGGCAGGCGAATACCATTAAAAGTATTGGCTTTAACCATTGTATAGTGCGCCATATCTGTAAAAATGAGCTTATCACCAATTTTTACAGGATTGTCAAAGGAATATTCTCCAATAATATCAGATGCCAGGCAGGACACACCGCCTAATCTATAAGAATATGGTTTACGTCCCCTATCATCACTTCCAATAATCTGGGGTTTATAGGGGACTTCAATGACATCAGGCATATGCGCTGCTGCAGATGTATCCAAAATTGCAGTAGGTATGTCACAATTAATTATATCTAACACACTTGCAACCAAATAGCCGGCATTGAGAACAACTGATTCACCAGGTTCAAGATATATTTCAACCTGATAAGTATTCTTTATATTGTCTATTAAATGACAAAGTAAATCAATATCATAGCCTTTTTTGGTAATATGATGCCCTCCCCCTAAGTTGAGCCAGGAAAGCGCATATAGATACTTACCAAAAGATTTTTCAAATGCGGCCACAGTTCTTTGAAGGGCATCGGAATTATGTTCGCATAAGGTATGAAAATGCAATCCTGAGATTTCTTGAATTTCGTTTTCTTCAAAATTTTGAATTCTAACGCCAAGCCTTGAGCCTTCAGCACATGGATCATATTGGGATATAGTACCTTCAGAATGTTCTGGATTAACTCTTATTCCGCAAGAAATTCTATGAGGGGCTTCTAAAGCCATGGGCCGAAATTTTTTCCACTGGTTAAATGAATTAAATACAATATGGTCGGAAAAGTGAACAATAGATTTAAATTCCAATTCACTGAATGCCGGAGCATACGCATGAACTTCCTTTTGAAACTCTTCTCTTCCAAGCCTGGCTTCATCTTGTGAACTGGCACATACACCATCAAGACTTTTGCTTAATAAAGGAAATACCTTAAACATTGCAAACGCTTTTAATGCCAAAAGAATTTTGCAACCTGTACGTTTTTTTATGGTGTCAATTAATGCCAGGTTTTGTTTTAGCGATTCTTTGTCCACCACAAATGATGGTGTATTTACTTGGGATAAATCGGTTAATAAGGATTGATATCTATCCATTTTCCTCATTTCATTAAGACACCCTTTTTTCCAGTGATTGGGCACATCAATTCAAAACAACATCATTTCAAGAACTTCTTCAAACTCATCCATATCAATGGAAGTGACTGCTTGCTTATGCAATATTTTCATGATTTCAATTTCATCAATTGCCTGAATGGTTTCAAGGGTATTTGGAGGGATTATTTCAAATCGAACAGTTAATACATCAATAATGGCTTCACGCGCCTGATGAATCACACCCTGTAAAAATAATTGTTCATGGACATGTAAATAAATATCCTGCCCGGCCTTAGAAAAGACCTCGTCAATAACAGTCTGAATATCGGTTTCATTCATTTTTGACGATCCACAAATGTACTCAATTGCATCCCTTAAAAAGCGTTTTGTAAGGTCATTTTCAATGCTGTTTTTGAGTGGGTTTAATATATGTGGGAGTTGGTCTGGAAAGTCATTGTTGTGAATTTTTTTTATCAGTTGCATCCCTGTTGATAAAACAGGTGTTTCAGAATACTCGTTTTCAGAAAAATGGGATACATCGCATAGAATAAATTGAAAATCAGGTAGGAATGTTGCAAGTTCACTTTTGGTACCAAAAAGCCCGGCATATTGGGTTGATACATTCCAGGTTGTGGTGCCATTATAAACCACAACTGGTATGATCAGGGGCAGATGTCCCACCAGACCTTGATTGATTGTTTGTTCCCAAATTCGCTCCATATATCGAAACAGCAAATATGACATTAATGGCTCTGGATTTCCTTTGTGCTGAAATAATAGATATATGTAAACAGGCACCAGGTCGTGTTGATAGACTCGAAACAACATATCAGACAGTTGACTTTTCAGGTCTTGGTCAACAAACTGGTCTTTACTGATTTCAATCTCTGTAAAATCAAGTAATTTTTGTATGTTTTCTGGAAATATTCCCTTAAAAAAATTACTTGCTGTTTGTTGGTTGGACAATAATTGTCTTAGAAAATTTCCATGAGGATTGGATTGATCCTGCATCAAAAGCCCCTTTTTTCTTTCTTTCTAATTTATTCCTAAATAAAAAAAATAATACTAAGGAATGCTCTATAAATAACGTCCCCATTATTGATATTGTTCGTTTTATGCTAAATGTGCTGGTTGTTACGTTATTACGCGTCCTTTCTTTTTAGTATGATCTATGAAATGAGGATGTTATTCTTAATTTATTCCTAAAGGTAAAAAAATTCAGGTAAAAATTTTACAGGCAATATCCAAAAAAATCAATGAACTTTTGACGCGCTTGATAAACAGTGTGGAAAAAATCATTGAAATGCAGAAAATAATTGTACCAAAGCCAAAAAAAATGTATAACTCAAGATATACCATAAGTCAATGGCAATTTAAAGGCACAATTCTTTCCTAAACATTTTTTTGACATTTATATCATAAGAATACTTATGCAACTATTTAAATATAAAAGACGATTAATATTTTGTATAATACTCATTTTCATTGTGATTCCCCCCTCCATTTACAGCTCAGATTCAGTGAAATTGGATGATACGTTGATTACAGTGACGCACCTTTTGGAGTTGTTGGATGCAATCAAAAATACTCGCAATCAAATTCTTGATATCCAGAAACAAATGCAAAGTACGGCCGGAGTCGGTCGTGAAAGGGATTTGACCCAAAAAATATCTAAACTGAGTAGACATCTCAAGCACCTTGAAACCAATTTTCATCAATTGGCAACAAATGTCCATCTGGATTCAATTGACAGCCATAAAAAACAGTCCTTTGATTGGAAAAATGAAATCAAACAATTGATAGAGCCCTTGCTCAGAGAAATCAAACAAATGACATCTCATCCCAGAGAAATTGATCAACTAGAAACAGAAATAGAAAATCTTGACAACCAACTGATTGTGGCAAAAAATGCCAGGGCCCGACTTGACAATATTATTCCACACATTCACAATGACGCTTTACTCAACGAGATAAAGCAAATCCAGCAAAACTGGAAGAATCGGTTTCGGGAAATCAAAACCCGCCTGAATATCACCCAACAAAAACTCAAACAAAAACACTTGAAAAAAAAGAATCTGTCCGAGCATCTGCACGAGTTGATGCAATTATTTTTCCGAAGTCGGGGGCGAAACCTGGTAGTGGCCTTTTTGTTTTTTGCCCTGACATGGTTCCTGATGCATCAGTTACAGGTCAGAATCCACATGAGCCGACCTTTTCAAAAACACCCGCGATCTGTTTACATTCGTACCTTTGATCTGATTTATTGGATTGCAACATTCATTTTTTCCCTGGTTTCATTGCTTTTAGTTCTCTATTTTTGTGGTGACTGGTTCTTGCTATCCTTATTTATAATAATCATTGTGGGAATTGCATGGGCATCAAACCATGCATTGCCGAGATATTGGAAACAGGCCCGAATTATTTTAAATTTAGGGCCGGTTCGGGAAGGGGAACTGGTGATCTATAGGGGGATACCCTATCAAGTCAGTCGGATCAATCTGGCATCAGTATTAACAAACGAACGATTGGAAGGCGGACATTTTCAATTGCCACTTAAAGACCTGTTGGATATGCGTTCTCGTCCCATTGCACAAAATGAATGCTGGTTTCCCACAAAAATAAACGATTCAGTGCTTCTCCCAAATGAAACAATCGGTACAGTGATAACACAAACACCTGAATTTGTAAGAATAAAACTACTTGGGGGGCAAATACAGACCTATGCCACTGATGAATTTTTAAAGTTATCTCCCATAAATCTATCTGATGGTTTTAGAATTGTTGCCAAGATTCATTTTGACGAAAACCATCAAAGCCGACTGATTGATAACATGATTCAAGTTTTGTCAGAATCGGTAAAAAAAGAAATAAAAAAACATTCTTTTGGAGACTGGCTGATTGCAGTAGAAACCATCATATCAGAAATAGGGCCTGTTGCATTTCAACTGAGAATTATAGCCCACTTTAGTGGTGAGGCCAGTTTGGATTATGAAGGCATTAAGAATGCCATATTTTCGTCGTGCATCATCACCTGTAATAATAACCAATGGATGATTGCATTTTATCCAGCAGGCATAAGACAGGCCTTGCAAGGCTGTCAATCATAAGGAAAACTTGAAAAATCACAAAAATATACTTGCAAATTTGAACCAAAAACGTTAATCAGAATGAAGGACAGTTCAAATCTGTCTGGAACAAACCAAAACACGTTCCCGAAAAAAGACTGGGAACAAAAGGTTTTGCCTGTATTTTCAATACAAAACAACCGACAATTAAATTGTCGAACAATGAAAGGAACGAAAAATGAAAAAACAGATGATCATCACTGTCCTTCTGTCAGGACTGATTTTGCAATTGTGTGGATGTGCAACCGGTTTCCGCCCATTCACGCCCACAGATCTTAATGACAAATATGATATGGAAAAATATATCCAAAAAACAGATCATTTATATGTTATTTTGGATGCATCTGGTTCCATGGCGTATATGTGGAAATATCGGGACAAATACACACATGCCAAAGAAATATTGTCCTACATGAATCAGACGCTTCCAGAGATACCATTGTCATGTTGTGTGCGGTCATTTGGTAAAAAATTATGGACACTGGATTCTGAGACCACCCAGGTCTATAAAAGCGATCAATATCGAACATCGGAATTTGAACAGGCATTGAATAAAATTGATTGGCCCAGTGGAAAAACGTTGCTGGCACAATCCCTGAATCTGGCTGAAGAATACTTGAAATCAAAGTCAGGAAAAATTGCAATTCTGATTGTTAGTGATGGAAAAGACATTGATGACAACTCTATGGACACAATCAAATCCATGAAAAGTTCCTTGGGTGATCGGCTTTTCGTATATGGCATTCATGTTGGAGATGACAGTGATGGCTATGTTTTCTTAGATCAACTGGCCAAACAGGCCAATGGCTTTGCTGAAAAAGTTGATAATATTGATACACCTGACCCCATGGCTGAATTTGTCAATCGTATTTTTTATGAAGAGTTTGTGGATACAGATAAGGATGGCATTGCGGATAAAAATGACAGTTGTCCAGAAACCCCTGAAAAAATTACTGTTGATAAACGCGGCTGCCCATTTGATTCAGACCAGGATAGTGTCTATGACTACCTGGATCAATGCCGAAAAACCCCCACAGGCGTTGTTGTTGATACCAAAGGATGTCCTGTAGATACTGATGAAGATGGTGTGCCTGATTATCTGGATATATGTGCAAAAACGCCTAAAGGTTCCCCGGTAGATAACAAAGGATGTGTTATTGATGGTGATAGCGATGGTGTTTTTGATCATTTGGATCAGTGTGAACGTACCCCCAAAGGTGCGCGTGTAGATGAATCTGGTTGTTGGATTATTCAGATCATCAATTTTAATACCAATAAAAATAATATTCAAAGTGCCATTTATCCATACCTTGAGGAAATTGCAAAAGTTCTCAATTTGAATCCATCCATGCGACTCGGCATTTATGGCCATACTGATAGTGTAGGGCGTGCATCATATAATTTAAAGCTGTCAAAAAAACGTGCCCATGCGGTTGCAAATGAGCTTCTGAAAATGGGGCTGTCTAAATCACGATTTATTATTGATGGTTTTGGCGAATCAAGACCTATTGCCACGAATAAAACCAAAGAAGGTCGTGCCAGGAATAGACGAACAGAAATTAAGATTATCTGGTAAATAATACTTTAAAATAAACATCTTCATTTCATATTGTTCAGACAGTTAAACAAGGACGCAGTGACCTGACACAAGCTACGTATTTCGTAGAGACGTAGCATTCTACGTCTCTACAGTATATTTTCCTCAAAACGAACAATATCAATATTAACGTTCAATTATTGCTATCTCGTTCCCACGCTCGAGCGTTGGAACAGCATGCTGAATTAAAAACAATAATTATAGTGAGGAAGTTATTTTTCGAGTATTTCTACGCAAAGAATGGCAAATATTCAAGCAAGCCATCATTTTTTTTACACGAATTCCGCTGCCAGGTTCTCAGTATCAAGCCAACGATTTACAAAACGCAATAAGATATTTACCACTTATCGGCTGTCTGACAGGAGTATGGGCTTCCATTGTTTTTCTGATTGTCAATCACATTTTTTCATCAACAATCGCCATTTTTATGAGTATGCTGGCCACTATTCTTTTGACTGGCGCCATTCATGAAGATGGCTTTGCCGATTTTTGCGATAGCCTGGGAGGCATGTCATCAGAAAAACGCCTGGCAATTATGAAAGATTCAAACATGGGCGCCTTTGGGGTTATTGGCTTACTGGGGATTCTGTCTGGCAAATATTTGTTTTTAAATCATATTCCATCATCTTGTATGTCATGGGTTTTAATTTCCGGTCATGTGTTGAGTCGGTTTTTGATTCTTTTCTTGATGCTTTTCATGCCTTATGCTGGAAAAACAGATTCCAGCAAATCGTTATCCCTGGTGCAGGCAGTTCATTGTAAAAATATATGTATTGCACTTGCCTGTACCGGTTTGATTGTTATTCTGTTACCCATTCATGCATTGGTATCAATGCCAATACTTTTACTCACTATCATTGTCTTGTTTTTCTATTTTCGAAAAAGTATTGGGGGATATACAGGGGATTATCTTGGTGCAGCGCAACAATTGACTGAAGTTGCTCATTATTTGTCTTTAATTTTTTATTTAGGAATGCTCTAATAGTCACTGCCCCATTATTGATATTGTTCGTTTTGAAGCCTGATTTCGGATTACCGCCAATTTGGGAAAAAAA
>Ga0272440_1000588_pt1 | contig 30700 bp, 18 predicted proteins | sample SSMMMBAug17_FD_192440 | JGI IMG/M metagenome (GOLD analysis project Ga0272440, IMG submission 192440) | Marine sediment archaeal communities from Little Sippewissett salt marsh, Falmouth, MA, United States - SSM-MMB-Aug17 | ecosystem: Environmental > Aquatic > Marine > Wetlands > Sediment ... | reverse complement strand
TACGTTTAAAAAGAATCAATAGAGACATTGTAATCAATGTCTCTATTGATCTGTTAATATGTCATATAAAATGGATGAATGACTTTTGTTTCGCAATAATTATACAACTCCCTGATCTAACATCGCATTAACAACTTTTACAAATCCTGCGATGTTTGCACCTGCCATATAATTACCCGGCACGCCATATTCAGATGCAGCATCCATGCAAGTCTTGTGGATATTTTTAATAATTAATTTTAATCGGGAATCAACTTCATCCCTTGGCCAACTTAAGCGCATACTGTTTTGAGACATTTCTAAGCCTGATACTGCAACACCGCCAGCATTGGCAGCCTTTCCTGGTCCATATAAAACATTGTTTTCCAAATATATATTGATTGCATCAATATCTGATGGCATATTAGCGCCTTCACTAACTAAAAATACACCATTGTTGATCATCGCCTGAGCATCTTTTCCATTAATTTCATTCTGCGTTGCTGATGGAAATGCACAATCAGCTTTATAATGCCATATCGGATTATAATCCATTGAAGATGAGTTTTCAGTGAATACAGCATCTGGATATTGATCGATATATTCTTTGATTCTGCCCCGACGAATATTTTTCAGTTTTTTAACAAATTCCAGTTTTTCAAGTGTGATTCCTGATTCATCATAGATACATCCATTAGAGTCAGAAAGTGTGACCACTTTACCGCCCAGTTCTAAAATTTTTTCTGTCGTGAATTGAGCCACATTACCCGAACCAGACACCAAACAGATTTTATTTTGAATGCTGTCATTTCGTGTGGCCAACATTTCTTGTGCAAAATAAACGCTTCCATAGCCTGTGGCTTCAGGCCGAATCAGACTTCCACCCCAGCCCAGGCTTTTTCCTGTCAGAACACCGGTGAATTCATTGCGGAGACGTTTATACATGCCAAATAAGAAACCTATTTCTCGCGCGCCGACACCAATATCTCCTGCAGGAATATCGGTATTGGGTCCAATATGACGAAACAATTCTGCCATGAAACTCTGGCAGAAACGCATGACTTCATTATCGGTTTTTCCTTTTGGATCAAAATCTGATCCACCTTTTCCGCCACCCATGGCCAGTGTTGTCAGTGCATTTTTGAAGACCTGTTCAAAAGCAAGAAATTTTAATATGCCTAGATTGACCGATGGGTGAAACCTTAACCCTCCTTTATATGGCCCGATTGCACTATTCATCTCAATACGATATCCGCGATTCACATGAACCTGTCCCTGATCATCAGCCCAGGGAACGCGGAAAATAATTACCCGCTCTGGTTCAGTGATTCTTTCAAGAATAGCTGCCTGGCGATACTCGGGATTCCGATCCAAAACAGGTTTTACAGATTCAACAACCTCTTGAACGGCCTGGTGAAATTCTTTTTCAACAGGATCTTTGGCTTTAATATACGCCATAAAATTTGACACATTAATCATAGGTCTCCTCCTTTTTTTTATGAGTGATTTTTTTCCATCCTATTATTACATATATTGATTTGACTATCATAATTTCACCGCATGAGCAATATAAATCAAGCAGATTCAAATATGCAAATCAACGTTTATGATTCTAATATATTTAACGCAATGTTGTACAAATCAGTGTTTGACAAATTAGACAAGATATGTCAAAATTTAGTCATATTTTTCATCTGAATTGATAAGGAAAGCGCTGAAAATAACTTGCTCATTTTTCTTGATCGAACAAAAAAAATAAGTTCGTGTAGAGACGTAGCATGCAACGTCTCTACAATACAATTACCGCAACACGATCAGGAAAAATGAGTATATTATGTTCCGAGCATTCCTTACACCTATTCATGATCAATCAATTTCTTCAATCATTCTCTAAAGTATAATGGAAAAAAACTATCACCAATTTAAAACGCGTCTGACAGAAATCAATCAAACACTGTTTACGCTTGTTGAAAAAACAAAGGCCATACCCAGTATGTCCGAACTTCGTTTCAAGCAATGGGAAAATACCCTTCGGGGTATAGATCGACAACTTGCTGAAGAAATAGTTCGTGTTGCTGTTATTGGGGCCATTAAATCTGGCAAGAGCACATTTACCAACTGTTTATTTCATGGCGATTATTTAAAACGTGGTGCAGGCGTAATCACATCCATCGTCACACGTATTCGTACAGGAGATCATTTAAAAGCCACACTGATCATGAAAGATTTTAGTGAAATCAACACAGAAATCAGACAAGCCCTTGTTCTCTTTCCTGATGCCCAATGGCAATCTGATGATGGATTGTTTGATATTCAAAATGAACAAGACAGGCGGACATTAAGTCAGGCATTGAAAAACTTGTCGGCAGAAAAACGTATTGAGCATGATTCAAGAAGCCAAAACACTGTGCTTTTAGAGTCTTATTTAAAAGGCTATGAACATGTTTTTTCCATGATTTCAGATTATTCAGCCACACATATATTTGCTGACAAACAGTTCTCAGAACATCAACAATTTGTTGGAGATCAAAGTCTTGCAGTATATGTTAAAGATATTGAGATTCAATTGATAGCCGAGGACGCAACCACAGGTAATATCGAATTTGCGGATTGTCAGGGAAGTGACTCTCCCAACCCAATGCATATTGCGATGATCCAGGATTATTTGTTGAAAGCGCATTTGTTACTTTATGTGGTCAGTAGTCGAACCGGTATTCGACAGGCAGATATCCGCTTTTTATCCATGATACAGAAAATGGGAATTATGGATCATGTGCTCTTTATCATTAATTGTGATTTATCTGAGCATGAAAATATGAATGATTTAAATGAAATTATTGATAAAACGTCTGAAGACATCTCTGTCATCTGTCAGCATCCTGAAATTTATTATTTTTCAGCATTGTTGAATTTGTTTGAAGATACCCGGAAACAATTGTCATCAAGGGATCGACAACGCCTTAAACAATGGCAAGCAGAACGTGATTTGTATCGCCTGTCTCAAGAACAAACCCGACAGTTTCATCAAGTATTGAATGATCGACTGACATCTCAACGCTTTTCATTATTGTTAAAAAGCAATATTGAAAGACAAGCTGTCATTGCTCATGGTATTTTCGATTTAACGCGGATTCATCAGGATATCTTAAAAAAAGATCGCACTGAAGCTGAACGAATCATACAAAAGATTCAGGAACAACAACACAATATGGAACAAATCCGAAAGATGGTCAAAGAAACCCTTGATGGCGCCATGCAAAAGAATCGGCAGGACCTGGCCAATGACGTGGATCATTTTTTTGACCGAAAATATGGTCAACTCATGAATGATATCCGAAACTATATTCAACAATACACAGTCGAACCGCAAAAATATGATACGCAATTGAATGATGGCGTTTTTTCAAAAGCACTCTATGCGGCCTTTCAGGATTTCAAAAATCTGCTCGATGTTTTCATGACAGAACAAATCAATCCAGAACTTCATCGTTTTGTGGTTGATGAAGAAAAAAAAATTAAATCATTTTTAAATCGTATCAGTCGATCTTATGATGTCATGGTTCAGGATGCGATAAAAGACTATGGGATTGCTGTTAAAGAATTTGGAATTGAAATAAATGACGAACCCTTAATGCAAATGGAAGCAGTTGATGTAGAAACCATTAAAACAAATGACAAACTAGAAATTCCATCACTGTTGACATCCATGCACTACAGCGCACGTATTCGGACTGAAGCGATGGTTAATCTTGGTGCATTGGGTATCGTTCGATGGATACACAAAATAATAAAAAAACCAGTAACAAGCAAGGAATATAAAATTAAAGCTTTGAAAAGAAGCATGCGCCCAATGAAGCGTGAAATTTTACATTCCATTAATGATCATTTCAGAGATGTTCAAGAAAATTTAAAATATCAGTATCTTTTCAAACTGGTTACTTCAGCGACACAGGAATTGTATGAAAAAATGATGGATCGGTTTCAGGTACTGACGACCGATTTATCAGAAATGGTAACACTTGTCGGTAAAGGAAAAGAAGAACGAGATGAAGCTGTGCGCTTACTTCAAAACCTGGAACAAGCATCGTCATCATTAATTGAACAAATCTCAAATAATCGCAAACTTTTATAACGAACTGTTAAAACGAATGAACCCAACAATTGCAATTATCGGACGATCCAATGTAGGAAAGTCAACATTATTTAATCGAATGACACGAAGTCGTCAATCGATTGTGGATGATATGCCAGGAGTGACACGTGATCGCATTTTCAAAGATGCCATATATGATGACAAACACTTTACAGTAATTGATACTGGCGGTATGTTTGATACGACCCATGAAGGTTTTATTGAAGAAATTCATCAACAGGCTATAATTGCCAAAGATCAGGCAGATGTTATTCTCGTACTTCTTGATGGTAAATTTGGGTTATCCCCATATGATATTGATATTGTACAGATGCTTCGTCATATGAACCGACCTGTCATTTATGCAGTGAATAAGATTGATGGCATTGAACATGAAAATAAATGCCTGGAATTTTATCAAGCTGGAATTGACCATTTCTACCCCATTTCTGCAGAGCATGGTTATGGTTTTCGAGATTTAATGGATGCGCTTGTCAAATTATTTCCAGAGAATGAAACCACTCAAAGAGATTATGGTATTCGCTTGGCCGTAGTTGGACGTCCCAATGTGGGGAAATCTTCTCTGGTCAATAAAATACTGGGGCAGGAACGTGTTATGGTAAGCGATATTCCTGGAACGACCCGGGATGCAATTGATACATATTGTGAAATTGATAATCATCCATATCTACTCATTGACACAGCCGGTATCAGACGAAAAAAAAAGGTGAGCCAAAAGATTGAAAAATTTTCCATAATTAAAGCATTGAATAGCCTGGATCGATGCGATATTGCATTGATTGTTATCGATTCGTTTGATGGCATTACCGAACAGGATATTCGTATTGCCGGTTATGCTCACGACAGAAAATGCGCCTGCATATTTATTCTCAATAAATGGGATTTAATTGAAAAACAAAAAAATATTCTGAACAAATTTGCAGACGAATTGCATTATTCGTCTCGTTTTCTTCAATTTGCGCCCATTATTACAATTTCTGCAAAGACCGGCCAGCGGGTAAAAAAGATGTTTCCGCTCATTCAATCCCTTTATAAACAATATATGTATGAAATTGGCACATCACAAATAAACCGCATCATAGAGCAGGCCATTCAAAAAAATCCGCCATCATTATATCGTGGCCGTCCAATCAAATTTATGTATACCACTCAAATCAGTACCGGGCCGCCTACTTTTGTATCATTTGTGAATTATTCAAAAGCAGTGCATTTCTCATATCATCGATATTTAATTAATCAAATACGTGAAGCAACCGGGCTGGATAAGACCCCTCTATTTCTAAAATTTCGTGAAAGGGTTCGACGATCTCGGCGCAAGTAGCGTTATTTTTTTTTATTTTGTAAGGATTTATTGGGGATAATGGGACGTTCTTCTTTACCTGTCGTTCTTTCTTGTTTGAGTAAATCATTAAAACTTTGTTCAATCATATCTTCGCAATTGCTGCAATCAAAAGTAAGATTATTGATTGCAGCTTCAGTCAGGCATTTATTGTAATTAATACAATTATAGTTTCTTTCTCCATCCTTGCTTTTTGGTGAACGTGGTAAGTACCTGAAACGTTCCAAACGTTTTGTTTTAGTCGCGGTGTGCATAAAAAAGACCTCCAAATCACTTCAACATGTTCGTGTGATGATAATTGTCAGTCATATGAATCGTATGACATACACTGCATTGCCGATTTTCACCAATTGGGCCTGCATTTTTTTGGTATTGTAGGGGTTGAATATTATCGCGATTGGTATCAAAGACATTTTTTGCAGGATATAACGCATGAGGTGCCCCATGACAGGCGATACATCGAATACCAGCATCACCGGTTTGATTGCGAAATAATTTGTCGTCAGAATCAACCCATTGGTTATATCCAGAATCTGTTTCAGGTGAATCAAAATCTATGTGGCATGCCAGACAGTCTGGCTCCTGTATCCAGGGTTTTCTCGGTTGAATATCTTTTATTTTATTCACATGATATGGTGTCATATGTTTCATCAAACGCATGGATGATTGATTCCCCTTTTTCTTTTCATAAACGAGCAATGACAGTGCATGATCTGTTAAACTGCCATGACAATCCACACAGGTTAATCCTATATCTTCATGAAGCCCCCGATAGCAAAGAGAGGTGCCATTATATGCGGCATGACAGTTTAAACAGGCGTTTTGTGTGGTGTCATCAATATAGTTTGCATGTAAACCATGCATTGCTGATGAAAGGCTTAACATTTGTGTGTCAGACTGTTTTTTTGTTGAATGATGACATTTCTGACAGGAAATTGTTTTTCCCTTAGATAAATCATCTGTTAATGTTGTTTGATTCATTCGATCATGTGTTTGTAAAATATCCAGCGCGGTTGCTTTGGCAACGCCGGTTTGTTGGTTATTTTTCCATTCGCCACCATGACAGTTTTTACACGCCATCGCACTTGAAACTGCAAAAACGATTTGTGTTCTTGCAAGACACTTGTCAGTTTGTTTGCTTCGCGCTTCTATCGTTATAATCGGATAGGGGTTATACTTATGCTGGGCATCAATATCTGCCACATGGACGTTTTCTGCTACATATGTCATGGAAATATCATCATAAATCATTTTACCAGAAATTTTTTGCGTGTCATTTTTGTAGATCATATTGATATCTTCCATCACATGCTCAGGTAATTCCCCCCTGCGAATAAGCTGTGCTTGAATTGTTCCAGCAGGTTTTCCCAATGCAAATTGACCATTGCAATCTGCGTGCAAATGCATTCCTTTATTGGGCCATGCAAGCAATGTGTATTGATCAAATATGTTCTGATCAGAGTTGACCTGTGGCAATGTCAGGTTGGGAGATTTCGTTGGTTCTGTTGTTTTTTGATGAAGTCCCTGGATAATATATTGTGCCAATGCAGATTTTTCCTGATCTGTTCCATAAAATCGTGGCATATATGAAGTGATTTTGCCCTGGCCGGTCAAATTTGCGATCAAACCGGTTGTGCTATATTTTTGGGTCAATTTTAGAATGTCATTCATGGGACCACCGATTGAATGACAACTTGAACATGCAAGAAAAAACAAATCATGACCGGCGTCTTGAATATTCTCTGGTGTGATGGTTTTATGCCTTGTCCATTTCGCATGTTTTAATATCCCCTGCTTTTGGAGGTGTTGTGTGTTTTTTTCAAAGACTTGATTGGCTAACAGATAATTATGAATAATATAGGGTTTTCGTGAAGCTTCTCGAATCCATTCAAAACTGCCCATATAGATTAAACCCATTATCAATAGACTAAATGCCAAGACTTTCTTGGTTTGAAGTGAAAGTTGCAAGAATAGCATTCCCCCACAGGTAACAATCATTGCAAATAAAATAAGAAATAACATAACAACAGGTTGAATTTCCGGTGATCCCTGTATCAAAGCCTCTGAGTGGTCTGATAATGAATGAAAATAAAAATGAGCAAATATTGGCAGTGTCATCAATCCTGAAAGAATCCATTTGCCGCAATAGCGAATTTGATCATTTCGAAGACTTTCTTTATCAATATTTACCGCTGTCAATAACCCAAAAATACCTGCAAATATGATTGTCAAGGCTGTTCGAAAGAGTAATGATGGCACAAAGCTTGGATTAAAAAAGCCATGCCAGAAATTACCGGTTTCCAGCCACTGACCGGGTGTCAACATAAAAGAAATGATACCATTGATAACAAACAAGGACAGCCAGGCAAAAGCAAAGTATATCCATCCGATGCGCAAATGGACCTGACGATCAATTCGATTGAAGGTATAATAATAGACAAACAATGCAACAATTTCACCGGTAAAGAAGACCCATTCTGTCGCCCAGGCAAAAACGAAATGGTGAATCAAAACTGATGTTGCTTCAGGGCTGATTAATGACATGGTAAACCAGATGCCAACGCCTGTAACACCGCCTAGAACCATTGTCAGTAACATAAAGAATCGGGCATGAACTTTTAAATATGATAAAAGATCATCATTTTGGTCCCGATTGGCTTTACATTCGCATAAAACCAGATACAATCCGCCACCTACAGCAAAATGTGCAATATACACATGCAATACAGCAATTAATACAATTAACAACCCACCGCCGGATGAATACAATTCCCATATCGGGTAATTCATTGTTGATTCTCCTTTATTTTCTATACCGAATCGAATAAAAAAGATGATACTGTTTGATATGGTTTGCTGCTAGAATGTTGGTTAATTTTACATCCAGCGCGTTATCCTCTCAAAACAAATCATCTGTTTCCTTAAAAAACGCATTCCCAAAAAGTCGGAGATTTTATTAGACGTGATCAATCGTAACGAAATATGTAGAGACACACGGCTGTAAGTCGCAGAGCTGATGATTGGTCAAACTATTTGGGAATGCGACCATTCCTAAAAATATGATCATCAAAAATAAAAGGATTATTATAATTGAAATTTTAAAAAAAGTCAAAGGATTTCTTTTGTTAATAATTCTAATTATATCAATACCTAATGAGGTATGAACTGAAGAATATAAGGGAGAGGTTTACCAAAAAAGGGCGTATGTGCCAGTTGTGGGAAGTATTCAATGAGCCGCTCTTCCAGGCCGTCTTGATAATTTATTTTGAAAAAACATGAATAATGGCATATTATTTGCTGTTTTTATATTTGTTTGTATTTATTGAAAAAATTCTGATTATGTTCAAAGCCAACAAAAGCCTTCAATGGTATGTCGATACCAGGAGATTAAAATGTTTAAACATATCTTTCGATATTTTTATCATCTTTTATGCGCATTCACTGTATTCGGTTTTTCTGCTTGCAGTGACCTAGATTATGAAACCCAAAAAGTCAATCCCGTCCATGAGGGCCAATTTATTTCTGGTTACAATTTTGAAACAAACCAAAAGCAAACAGTCAATGGTTTAAGATATGAAACGAAAACCCAGAATGGCGTAACAGAATCAGGTGGAAGATTTAGATACAAAAAACAAGAGTATATAACATTTTACTTGGGCAATGTGAAATTGGGTGATTCAGTGAGAGCAGAGAAATACATATCGCCAGTCAATCTTGTTCCCAATGCAATCAGTGTGGAGAATCAACGCGTGACCAATATTACCCGATTGTTGCTTTCTATTGGAACAGTATCCGCCAATATGATAAATATTCCAGGTTCAGTGATCAGTGTGATCGAAGCTGAGGCAAAAATTGAAACCAATGACGACAGCGCAAATGAGTATGAAATTAATTTCGAGGATCAAGGAACTGATGAAGCAAAAGCGTTTACTGAATATGCAAACAGTATTATAGAAACGCTGAATGAAAATTCAGGAAGCAGTCGCTATTCTTTGGTGAATGCCGACGAAGCCCAAGGGAGTCTTCAGAAAGGTCTGATACAGGTGGAACAGGAATCCCAGAACGACCAGGATAATCAGAATAATAATGATAGTGATCCTGGCTCATATTCAATTACAACTCATTTTATTAACTACCCACTCGCTGCATATTTTGATCGCCCTGAAGAAGTTTTTATTAATGGAGATCCGATTATACCAGATTCCGATGGTGGTTTTCGAGAAAACATCGTGTTAAAAAACAATCAGTCCAATACATTTTCGATAACAGCCACGCGCTATAATGTGCCAATTGGTGAAAAACAATATTTTATCAATCATTCGCCCATTGAATATACGCCCGGGCATCAAATATTATATAGTTATTCGGTAGATGCGACGACTTCCGAAACAATTGTTATTGATCTTGAGGCTACAAAGCAAAATGGTAAGAATGGTGTGGTTGTTGGTTATATTCCCAATGTTAATATTGTTGGATGTTCCAATGATAATCAATTTTTAATTGATGATACCGGGCAGGTCTATTTATCAAGTACACATCAGGCAGTCGGTGAACCGCTGCCTTTTTCCTTGACAGGTGATCATCGCTTTTTCCCACTGTTTTCTCCTGATGATCATTATTGCTATGCTGGAACAATCAAAATAGATTTTGAAGTTTGGAAAGCCATTTATGTGGATCAAGAAATTGTTGAAGGCAAATGGATATATCCATATTTTCCAGTATATGTGGATAGTCGCTACGCAACAATTACTGAAGATGAACGTTATTTATTTCAAACACATTCACCCATTAAAACAAAGCCAGATCCTTCAAACGCATCAAAGGTATTGTATGAAATATCTGTCAAAGTCGACCTGCACACAGATGAAAAAATAGAAACCATATATATTCAAGAAGATGAGCTGGTTGCAAGGAACACGCTTGCTGATATGATTGTCACACCAGATGGTCATCGGGGATTTTTAACCACTTTTTCGAGCTATTATTCATCATTAGATATTATTGATCTTGTCTCTAAAACTGTTATCAAAGGTATACAAGGTCTATCGGATCATCCTGGCAATTCCATTTTTATTGCGAATCACTCACAAGTCTTGTTTGGAGCTGCTGGAAATTCTTGGTATGGTGGAGGGAGTTTGACAATAGTAGACACTGATGGCGAATTAATCACGCAGATGAATCAATTTAATGTCGCAATATTGCAATATGGTCATGAAGATTGCGGCCTATATGGAAAATCATGTGGACAATATGGCGCTTATGCCGTCGCAAGAGATCGGGATGGGCTTTTATATATTTCATCAAGATACACCAGAGATTTGGGGAGTCAAAATGAAATCAATAATTGTTCACCAGGACGACGTGGGATTGACCAGCTTGAAATCTTAGATGGTGGAAGCTTTAAGTATATACAAACTTACTTTTTGAATGCTTTGGATCAAAAAACCATGCACTTTATTAAAGGAAAATAACATAATCATTTTTCATCTTTTGCAATAAACTCCTGAATGGCATCCAATTGAAGTTGATTGGCTAACTTATAAATATGATCACCAAATGCTTTATAATCAGGCTCCTTTTGGATAAATGACTCTGCCCATTCTTGAATTCCCATCACATCACCTTCTTCTATCATATTTTTTAATTGATCCAGTGAGTTAGCTGGTGGAAAAATGATCTCATTTTGTAATGGTTGACTTTCTGGCTGAGCAGTTTCATAAGTCCATTGAATTGAAAGGTTTTTTTCTAAAAGATCCAAGAGCTCATCACAGGCAATGGGCTTTCCTAAAAAATCATTGCATCCAGATGCTTTACTAAGCTGATGAATGACATCATTCTCTGTAGCAGAGCACGCAATAACAGGTATGGTTTTACCCCATTCGGTTTCACGTATCAATTGCGTTGCTTTATAGCCATCCATGTTTGGAAGCACTAGATCTATAATCACTAAATGAGGACGCCATTCCAAAACCGCTTGTATACTTTCATTTCCATCGCGAGCTTTGTGTACGATAAAACCATAGGATATCAATAAATCTTCCAGTACATTCAGGTTTTCCTCAGCATCATCAACAATCAATATTCGTTTTCTTTCCCCTGTGTAACCTGTACGAAGTTTCTTCTCATCGGAATTTTCAATTACCTTTTGAGTTTCACTCAATTGAACCCTGAACCAGAAAACACTTCCAACATTTACTTGGCTTTCGACATGAATCTGTCCGCCCATCAATTGAATCAGTTGTTGACTGATTGACAAGCCAAGTCCGGTGCCTTCAGCTGCAATACGTTTATTATGTATTTGCTGAAAGGGCTTAAATATTTTGTCAAGATGCTCCTTATCAATACCAATTCCGGTATCTTCAACATGACACTCAAGTATTGAGTTGAAATACTTGACTTTTAGGACTATCCATCCTTTCTTTGTATACTTAACTGCATTATTTAATAAATTCATCAAAACCTGCCGCAGGCATTTAACATCACCAAGAACACTTTTGGGCAGTTTAGATAGGGGTTGATAGTTAAAATCAAGTTGTTTTTCTCTGGCATTCAATTCTGTTAATTCAGAAATATTTTGAAGAAAATGTGGAAGGGAAAAAGGGGCTGGATTCAATGAAAGCCGATTGCTTTCAATTTTTGATAGATCCAGGATATCATTGATCATCAATAGTAAATGGTCGGCGCATGAATGAATAATTGTGTTGGCGCGTTTTTGAAGTTCGGAAAGATTCTTTTCTCGATTCAAAATTTGAGTGTACCCAAGTATGCCATTTAGCGGCGTTCTTAATTCATGACTCATTTTAGCGAGAAATTCAGTTTTTGCCTGGTTTGCATGCTCTGCAGTTTCCTTTGCTTTTTGCAATTCGAGTTGGGTATCCAAAAGATAAGATTCAATTCTTTTTCGTTCATTAATTTCCTTACTTAAATCTTCATTTTTTTTCATTAGATCAGCATTGATCTGTTTGAGGTTGGCGTGCAAGCAAACTTTGTTAATTGCATTTTCAATGGACAAATATATCACCTTCATATCAATCGGTTTATGAAGATAGTCAACGCCTCCTTGCTTAAGAAATTCTATTGCTTTTTCTGTATTATCATAGCCAGTAATGCCAATAAATATGATTTCTGGGTATAGACTTAAAACTTTTTTCATTAAGCTGATCCCATCCATATCGGGCATACAAATGTCTGTGATGATAATGTCTGGTGGATCTGTATCAATTAATTTCAATGCTGCTTTTCCGGAGTTGGCAATTTGTACATTTGGATAGTTTTTAATGAGAATGCGTTGAAATATTTTTACATATTCTGGTTCATCATCAACCAGAAGTATACTAATTTTATTTTTATCAAATATTTTTTGCATTTAATATTTCCTCATTCTTTCAAAAAAAATGTCCGATTTTAATTATCATTTCTTTGAATAATCTCAGAATATAACGCCTGTCTTGTCAATTGATTCGGAAAAGTATTCACTGGTTGTAACCTGAAGCGTACATTATAATTAAAAGGCATAACAAACAAGGCAATTTTTTTCGCCAGATGATCTCCCGGCTTTTTCGTGATGTCTATTTCAAACAAGCCATGATCAGAAACAGGTGCAGATTCTTTAAAATGCCATTGTTTATTTTTGTACAGGTATGCTGTTATATACAATGAACTCATATTTTTCCACCTTTCAATAAGATGACCTTTGATATTTTTAATTCGGTTTCCCAGCTCAGGAATATCGTCCAATTGAATCTTTTTTGATGACGTTTGTGAAAAAACCTCTCGTATTGCACCACTTGCAACCAGTGCAAATGGTTGGGGCCCGAAAGGAACATTATAACCTGATATGTCAACATGATAGGTGCCGATCTGCGGGTTTTTCAGGCCAATGCTGATACTGTTGTTTATCCGATCATAATCTGTGGAATGGTGCTGGTGGCGAATATAAGCACGAATGTAGTAGGCTTCACCTGTCGGTTTCCATTGATTTCCTTTTCGTGTCATACCTCTATTTGAATTGGAAAAAATGTCAGCGGAAATCTGAATGTCTGGGCTGTTTTTTTCAATGGCGACCAAAAACTCATGGCAGTGAAATTTGATATGATCAACAGGAAGTGTGGTCCATCCTGATGGCAAATATTTGTATCTTTTTTCATAGCGTAGCTTTTCTGGTTGATGATTCCAATCTGACATGTCGTATACACGAACCCAGAGATCATCGGTTATTGCATCAGGATTGGAAATGGATATTGAAATGGCATCTAAGAAAGCAGGCGTTTTTTCTAATGAAAAACGCATGGCACAGATGGGTTTGTTGGAAAAAAATAATGGAAAGTTATAATCATAATCAATGCGGTGAACAACACTTTGGTTCATGGCATTGTCTGGATAGTGAATTTGATCATCCGGCCCTACAATATGCATATCCAGATCGTTGACCAGACCTCCTTGTGATGCTGGACTTCCCGGGTAATCTGTCCATACGAGATTAATTTTCATTGGATATTGGGAATCAAGGTTTTCAAAATAATAGGTTAAGGTTTCATTTGTATTTAAATGATCATCATATTTATAAATGATGGAAAAAGGATCATTTGGATATACGCCATTTTCCAGGTTCAGCAATCCCCATCCATTGACATTGTTTGGATTGATATCAGGTATTTCTTGAAATTGATGATGTCCATACTGTCCTGGACTCATTTGAACGGCTGCATTGAGAAGTGCGGCTTTGATCAAAGCTGATGCGGGTGAATCAATACCCATTTTAATCAGGTATTCTCGCATCAAGACCGCTGTTCCAGAGACAATGGGTGTTGCCATGCTGGTTCCCCCCATATACAGATAATGATTATTTGAAGCAATTCCCCACCCATCGAGATTTGCTTTTGACGAACGTGTTGAGATAATATTGGTTGCAGGCGCAACAATATCCGGCTTAAACCGACCATCAATCGTTGGACCTCTTGAGCTGAATGCTGCCATGCCATTCTGATTGTCTGCCAGATGATCTGATGCAATGGGATTTTTTGAAAACTGATCAGGCCAGCATTCGCCCCAAGCACAGGTGTAAGATCCATCAGGTCTGACACTCTCAGATCCACCAACAGTCAGGCAATTCTTTGATGATCCTGGTGAGCATATGGAAAAAGGATCTATACGACCATCATGATCCATATCTACACCACTGTTTCCGGCTGCAAATACAATTAAAAAATCTTTGTTGTCCCACGTGAATTGATCAACATCTGAACATTCACTGGAATATGTACTCGCAGTTGCTGCACCCCATGAATTACTATGAATGCGGGCTTGTGCCAGGTAAGCCTGTTTAAAGATTTTGTTTAAGTCCAGTATCAATCCGAGGAGCATACCTGTATAAGAATCTTCAGCCGCCTGGAATACAAGTTGGGCTTTGGGAGCAATACCTGTATAAGACGTTTGTGGAAAATAATGAATATCAGGGTGGCTTCCGGAAAGAAAACCATTGCCCATAATCGTGCCCGCCACATGCGTGCCATGACCAGAAAAGATGTCATCAGGACCATCATAAAAAAAGCTGGGTGTTAAATTAAAAAGATCTTTAACACGTGACCGACCATTGCCATCTTCAAAGTCATCATGGAGGTACGCTGGTTTCTTTTTTCCCTGATCCAAACCAGTATCACAAACACCAACGATTTGTCCTTCACCATAGAGCGAAAACCGATTTCTGACCTGTGTAACGTGGACAATCTCGGAGGCAACATTGTTCATCAGCTGCCAACGCGGTACTGTGGAAATCCACTTGATTCCTTGAATTTGTGAAAGTTCTGTCAGATTATTCAGTTCTGTTTCAAGCTGAAAACTTATTTGCCATTTGTTTTGGTCGCTATTTTTTATCGAACCGATTTTTGAGAGTTGTCGTCGGATATGTGTTATGTTTTCATCCTTAAAAACATTAATGCGAAACATGATGGTCTGTTTTTTCTTCTTATCAGGTGAAGCTGTTGCGGCTTTGACTGATAGTTCTGGTGAAACCTTAAACTCCGGTCGATAAGGGCCGACCCATCGAACTCTGGGTTTGTTTTGAACTCTTTGACACATTGATTCTGGCATGCGAACAATAAATGCAAAATCCGGAATATAATCATAAACTGATATTTGCATTGATTCCATCATGTTGTGATCTTGTTGTTCTATTGGTTCATTGAATTGAATGATAAAATAGCGTGGCGCTTGATTTGTTTTTAAGCGGCTGGCTTGATTTTTTTGTTTTATTTGTAAGGGGTCGTGTGAATAGTAATTTAAGTGAAGATTTATTGTCTGATTGCTATTTAAAATTTTTGCGTTTACGTTCATACTCATTAAAGCGTGAAACAGGACAATAATTGTAGCAATCAATCTTGCCTTTTTAAACGACATGTTTTTATTCTCCCATATTGGACAGGTCGAATGACTTTGACCTGTCTGATAACTTAATAAGGGCGAGTTTGCAAAGATTCAGATATTTTGTGTTGGTTAAATTCAAATAAAAACAGTTTACTACGAACTTAAAGATGCGTTGGCATCTGTTTTACAAATCCCGCACCGCCGACATTCTGAGAAGCATTTTATACTTGTTTCACCATTTATTGCCTTTTGATATTCCTTAACTAAAAAATCCTTATGAATGCCCTGATCAATAAAATCCCATGGAAGTTCATCATCAGTTCGTTTGGAATCTCTTAACTGTTTGAGATTAAAGGATTTCAATGCTTGAGCCCAATTGCCTTCTAATTGATATGTACGTTCAATCAAATCCGATACCTGATGATCTCCACGAGACAGTATTGCTTGAATATGAGATTTTCGCGGTGAATCCACTTGAAAAAGAATATTCGGCAATTTCTGAAGGTGTTTTTTTAAATACTTAATTTTTTTTTTTAGCAATCCAATTGTTTCTATTTCTGTCCATTGAAAAGGGGTAAACGCTTTTGGGATAAAACAATTCAAATTGATTGTCATCTGGCCAATGCGATTATTTGCGCGGCTTGTCTCAACAAAGATATTCCGCATTTTTTTACAAAATTCTACAGTCAATTCCATGTCATCCATTGTTTCAGTGGGCAAACCAATCATCAGGTAAACGCGAATGTTCATAATGCCGGCACGAACAAGTTTTTCGACACAGGATAAAAAATCGGATTCACACATCCCCTTGTTGACAACACGACGAAGTCTTTCAGAACCTGTATCAGGGGCAATCGTCATTGTTTTTATTCCAGCGTTAACTGCAAAAGTGAGCCATTGATCCGACATGGCATCTGCCCGAAATGAGCTTAATGACATTTTCATTTCGTTTTGATAGACTTGTTCACACAACATATCCAGAAATGGAAGATCTGAAACTGCTGCACCTAATAGTGCCACTTTATGAGTTATCTGTTTGGCAGAATCAATACTTTCTGATAATTGATCAAGGGATCTAAATCTGGGAGGCCGATAAACAAAACCAGAACCGCAATATCGACATCCATGAGAACAGCCCCGACTAACTTCGATTAAATAAGTACTGGAAAAAGTTGTATTGGGTGTGATCACAGTACTGTCTGTTTGAAATGTTGAAATATCTGAAGTGAATTGGCGAGAAACTTTTTGATGACGACCAGGAATATATATCCCCGGGTATGAATCCATTAGATTTAGAATTTGTTCTTTATTTTTAGCGCAATCAATATTTTCAAATATTTGGGGAAGCATTATTTCTGCTTCCCCTATAAAAAAAATATCAATAAAAGGAGCTACAGGTTTAGGATTTAGAAATGAAATGACACCACCAGCCATTATCAATGGGCTGTTTTGGTGACGATCTGTTGAACGAATTGCAATATCTGAAAGCGTCATTGCATGCAGGATATTCACATAATCAATTTCAATGAATAACGAAAATGCAATAATATTAAAATCAGCTAAAGGTCTTCCCGATTCAATGGAAATACACTCATGTGAACGTGTATTTTTATCGACAAAAGCGCGTTCGCATACCACATGATCTATTTGATTCAGCAGGTGATAAATTGTCTGAAATCCCAAATTTGACATGCCCACTGCATAAGAATTGGGGAAAACAATGACAATCGAGAGCTTTTGATGCCATTTTTTGACAACTGTACCGATTTCCTGATCAATTAATTTTTTTCGAGAATAATTCAATCAGGCTTTTTTCTTTCTGAGAAAAGTGGGCACATCCAGATCTTCATTATCCAATACAACACCTTTGTAGCCTCTTAAATTGGGACCGGTTGATGGCATTGTCGTGGCTTTGCCTTTTTGTGTTCGAATAAACGTGGGTTCATCATAATTAACCGCGCTGGCCATATCCGCTGGTGTAACATCGCGAACTTTTTGTCTATAGTCACCAACTTCAAGTCGTGGCTTAATAAACTGGCTATCTTCACCCAATCCGGTTGCGATAACAGTGACACGTAATTCTTCTCCAATGGTGTCATCCATAACAGCGCCCCAAATAATTTCAGCATCATCACCCGCTTCCTCATGAATTCGATCAGAAGCTTCAGTCATTTCGCCCATTGTTAAGTCACTGCCACACGTGATATTCATCAATACGCCACGTGCGCCATTAATAGATAGATCTTCCAATAATGGATGAGAAATAGCGCGTTCCGCAGCTTCAATGGCTCGATTATCACCAACACCAACACCCGTTCCCATTAGGGCCATACCTCCATTTGACATCACTGTACGAACATCAGCAAAATCCAGGTTAACCAGGCCGGGACGAATAATCAAATCTGTAATCCCTTTAACTGCATGGAGCAAAATTTCATCGGCACGTTTGAACATTTCAAGCATGGTTGCGTTTTTAGAGGCCAGACCGCGTAATCGATCATTCGGAATTGTAATGACAGTGTCTGCCACTTCTTTTAAAGCAATGACGCCATCTTCTGCCTGACGTAAGCGTTTTTTTCCTTCAAATGAGAATGGCTTGGATATTACAGCAACTGTGAGTGCGCCAAGTTCTTTGGCAATTTTTGCTATAACTGGTGCAGAACCTGTACCCGTGCCACCACCCAATCCAGCGGTAATAAAAACCATGTGGCTTTCTTCAAGTACCTGTCGAATATCTTCGGCGTTTTCCAATGCAGCATCTCTTCCAACATCTGGATTGGCACCGGCTCCCAAACCTTGTGTCAGTTCAGCTCCAAGTTGTATTTTAATTGGCGCTTTTGAAATTGTTAACGCCTGGACATCTGTATTACAGACGATAAATTTTACGCCCTCCAGATTAGATTCGATCATGTTGTTTACTGCATTGCCACCTGCACCACCTGCACCAATGACTTTGATATGGGCGCCATTTCCTGTGTCGCCATCAACTGCTTTGCTTGTCATAAGTTAATACCTCCTCTGTTCTTACAGAGATTTTTATATTTGAATCAAATGGCTTCTTTAAACCACCCTTTCATTCTTTGCAAAATTCTCGAAAAAATATTCTTGTCTTTAATTCTGAATTTTTTAGGTTTTCTTTTTTTATTGGCACCATGCAAGATTAGGCCAACTCCTGTCGCATACATGGGATTGTTTACAACATCTGTCAAGCCTTTAATGCCTTTTGGTTTACCAATACGAATGGGTTGTTCCATAACCAATTCGCCGAGTTCTTCCACGCCATTCAGAAGGGATGCACCACCGGTCATTACGTAGCCAGAGACAATCAGTCTTTCCAAGCCAGCCCGATAAACCTCTCGATTGACCAACGCAAAAAGTTCTTCCATACGTGGTTCAATAATTTCACAAAGTATCGCTCTAGGAACCTGCCTTCCCCGGTTGTTGCCACCCACACCAGAAATATCCACAACTTCATCTGGGCTAATTTTATTTCGGATACATGAGCCATGCTTTGTTTTAATTGATTCTGCATCGGTTAGAGATGTGCGTAATCCATACGCCAGGTCATTGGTCAAATTTGTACCCCCCAGAGGGATCACAGAAGTATGTTTAATATTTTTGCCAGAAAAAATGGCCATATCAGTTGTGCCGCCGCCAATGTCTATGAGCGCCACTCCCAATTCTTTTTCTTCAGGCATTAACACAGACTCTCCTGATGCCAATGATTCCAAAACGATATCATTAATTTCAAGGCTGGCACGATTGGCACACTTTACGATATTTTGAACAGCAGTTACCGCTCCGGTAACAATATGAATTTTAACCTCTAAGCGTACACCAGCCATTCCAACCGGGTTCTGAATTCCTGGTTGATCATCAACAATAAATTCCTGAGGAAGCACATGAATAATTTCACGATCCATAGGAATTGCCACAGCTCTTGCCGCTTCGATAACACGTTGAACATCGTTTTGTGTAATTTCAGATCCTTTTACTGCAATGATACCATGACTGTTAAAACCTTGCATATGCGCACCAGCAATGCCCGCATACACATTAGAAATTTCACAACCAGCCATGATTTCAGCATCTTCTATCGCTTTTTTGATGGAATCTACTGTCGATTCAATGTTGACAATGACCCCTTTTCTTAGTCCAACAGAAGGGTGTGTGCCTGTGCCGATTATATGGATTCCTTCACTGGTCACTTCACCAACAACCGCACATATTTTCGTGGTGCCGATATCCAATCCGACGATAAGTTCTTCTTGATCTCGCATCCTTTAATTATACCTCCTTGCTGTCGGAATTATTTATTTCCAGGGGTCGTAAAATTATACGATCCAGATGGGTTATATCGATATATTCAATTTGTTGTTTTTTCTTTTGATTTTGAAAAAAAGTAAAAATGTCTGTCAATCGATTAAATTTATTCTTAAAATTTTCAGTGCCAAGCAAAATTTCAATTTCACTACCATCATGATTGTTTAACCATACAGTGATACCAAAATGCGTGTCAATATGTACATGACCGATATTCATATTTTTAAGTAATCCAAGTGTCTGTTTTTTTTCTGTTAACACGCGAATAATTAATCTCATTTTTTGTGATAATGGTTCATCATATTGTGAAAGATCTGCATATGAAATGCCTGTGACCACCGGAAGATTGTTTGGATCTGATGGCGCCTGTTTTTTGATCACATAGCCGCGCGCATCAATGATTAATGGGTCCTGTAAAAGAATGTTTGCCAATGGCTTTTTTTCCGCGACTTCTATTGTAATTATGTTGGGGAATTTACGATGAATACTTGCGGATGAAATCCAGGGGTTTTGGATTAATCTTTGATGTCTTTTTCTTAAATTGAGATGAACAATATTTTCAGATTCTGTTAGATTGGCACATTCAAGTATTTGCTTTTTCGTCAGAAATTGGTTACCACTTACCTGAATATCACGTGTTTGAAAATAGGGCATTGCAATTAAACAATCGTAGGCAAAAACACAACAAAAACTTAATACAATTAACATGGCTGTAAACAAGAAAGGACCTTTCAGGCGGATTGTTTTTTTTCGTGAATTTGATCGGTATGTTGTTTGATTATACATGAATAATTTTTACCTCAGGTTGTAAATGGACATTAAATTTAATCATGACCTTTTCTTGAATGAGTTGCATCAGTGAAATAACGTCTTTTGATGTTGCCTGACCTTTGTTTACAATAAAATTCGCATGTTTTTTTGATACAACAGCATCACCCATTTGATATCCTTTCATGCCGGCTTGTTCAATCAAAAAACCTGCTGAAAGACGATTTGATGGATTTTTAAAAAAACTACCTGCACTCGCACATCCAATTGGTTGCCTTCTTTTTCGGTACATTAGCTTTTGTCGCGCATCTTGACGAATTAACACTTTATCGTCAGGAAATAGTTTAATTGATGCTGAAATGACAATTGAATCGTTTGCAATATGATTCCATGAAATATTTCGATAGCCCGTGCTCAGGTCTTTTTTATCAATATGATGAGGAATGCCATCAGATGTCATACAAACAATGGATTGAATTACATCAGACATTTGTCCCCCACATGCACCAGCATTCATTCGAACAGCGCCGCCCAGTGTGCCAGGTATTCCCAAAGCAAAATTCATTCCACCCAAATGATTGCGAATCGCATGTAAGCATATACGTTTTAAGGAAATTCCTGCATCAGCTTCAATTAGATTTGCCTGTAAATGCATTTTAGAATAATGCATCAAATTTATAATTATACCACAAAAACCAGAATCATCAAACAAAATATTGCTTCCACCCCCCATAACCATCCAGGGAATGTCTTCATTGGTGAGCCAGGGAAGTAAAACAGAGAGTTCTTGAGTATTTTGGGGAAAAATAATGCCATCACTCGGACCGCCAATACGAAAACTGCTGTAAGCGTTTAAAGGGACATGATACGCTATTCTTGAAAAATTAGCATTTAAAAATTTTTTCTGTTGGATATTCAGCATTTGTTGGCATCTTTCATATTGCGTGAAAATTCGTTCGGAATGCTCGAAAAAAAATATCACCATTCAAAAAGACTTGACTGTTCAATGATTTAACATCAAGCATATGCGTACCCAACTTTTTATTTTTGTTTTTGAACCATGAATACACTGATGATGATCAAAATCAGTATGATTGGGATTAGTTGAAGCTTTAACGAATCAGAAATAAGCATTCGTTTGATTTCATAAATACAAAAATAGCCAGGCTGGCAAATATTCATTTCGTATTGAAATATCAAGTTATATTATCTATTGTATCAAATTTATTCTGTCTTTTGCAAGCCTTTTGATAAAAAAAGATCGCCTGCTAAGTGAATATCACCTGCTCCCAATGTAAGCAGCAATTGTTTTTGACTTGTATCAATCAAGTTAATTGCCTGATCAAATGTTTCAACATAAGATATTTTGTGTGACAGGTAGTTTTTAATTGATTGATATAATTTTTTGCTACTTATATCTGGAATGGGTGATTCTCCTGCACTATAAATAGGCAATAAGACAAGTTGGTCTGTTTGATGAAATGCCTGAGAAAAAGGATCAAATAAGTCCTTTGTTCGAGAATATCGATGGGGTTGAAACAGAACACAAAGGTGGTAGTCTGGCCATCCAGTTTTAATTGCTTGAATCGTTGCCTTTATTTCTGTCGGATGATGGCCATAATCATCCATTACAAGTACATTATCACGACGACCTCGGATTTCCATTCGTCGCTGAACACCTTCAATTAATGAAAGTGCTTTCTTTTGGATTTGCCAAGGTATGTCTAAAACAATGCATGTGGCAATAGCAGCCAGCGCATTTAAAACATTGTGTTGGCCGGTCATGCGGAGGAAAAAACGATCAATGCGTCTATTTTCCATAACCAAATCAAATGATGTTTGAAAAGGGCCGCTTTCTTCAATGTTTACTGCCATTAATTGGGCGGGATGTTTTATTCCATATGTCACACATCGGCCTTGGATTTTCTTTTCAAATGAGGCGACAACAGGGTCATCTAAACAGAGTATACTTGCCCCATAAAAGGGCGGACGATTGGCAAATGTATAAAAAGCTTCGTGGATTTTTTCAATCGTGCCATAATGATCCAAATGCTCCTGATCAATATTGGTTATGATTGCAATGGATGGATATAAATTCAGAAGAGACGCATCGCTTTCATCAGCTTCAACAACAATATAGTCTCCTGTACCAGAGCTCGCATTTGTAGCTAATGCATTCAAAATACCGCCAAGGACAATTGTTGGATTCATGTTCGCCCTGTGTAATATCTCACCAATTATTCCTGTTGTTGTCGTTTTGCCATGTGAGCCTGTAACAGCAATGCTGAATCCTCGGCGCATAATTTCAGATAGCATTTCAGAACGATGAACGATTGGAATGTGTTTTTTTTTGGCTGCTTCGATTTCACAATTGTCAGAATGGATTGCTGATGAATACACAACAATCTTTGCATGATTGACATGATCAGGTGCATGTTGATTGAATATCGTTGCACCCAGGTTGCGCATTCTTTTTGTCAATTGTGTGGAACGTATATCTGAGCCGCTAACCGGATAGCCTTTTGATATAAGGATTTCAGCGATTGCGCTCATGCCGATGCCGCCGATACCAACAAAGTGGATCGGATAATGTTGAGGATAAAACATAGTTTTTCTTAATATTTCAAGTGATTGTTGATAATTTATAACAATCCCTCGCAATTTGATATGCTGCATCAGGTCTGGCAAATGCCAAAGATTTATGATGCATTGTCTCCAAAGCGCCAGGGTTGTTTGCAAAAAACCGGATTCTTTCAGCCAGTAAATAACCGCTCAGTTGTGTTTCAACGATCATCTCAGCTCCACCAGCATCAGCAATCGCCTGTGCATTTTTGACTTGATGATCATCAGCTGCATGGGGAAATGGAATAAAAATTGCTGGTTTTCCCAAAATACTTAACTCTGAAACTGTCGTTGCCCCAGCGCGGCATATAATCAGGTCTGATTTTTGGTAAGGGGTAATCATATCGTGAAAAAAAGGGCGAACATTTGCCTGAATATGATGTTGCTTATATGCGTTGGTAAGCATTGTTTCATCATCAGAACCACTCTGATGAATGAATGATATTTTTTGATTGTCAAGATGTGCCAATGCTTCAACAACTGTTTGATTGATCGTACTTGCGCCTTGACTTCCACCAACAATAAATACAGTAAAACGTTCGTTTGATTGTTTGGGTTGGTTTTGTGATGATTCAACAATACTTTTACGAACAGGGTTTCCGGTATATACAGTTTTTTTGGCATTAAAACAGAACATGGTTTGGGGGAATGAGACATAAATACGATCGGATGTTTTTGACAGCAACCGATTGGTTAGTCCGGGGATGCTGTTTTGTTCTTGAATGGCTATGGGAATGCCCATCAGGTTGGCTGCCAGCAAACAAGGCGCTGAAACATATCCCCCCACTCCCAACACAATATGTGGATTAAATTCATGATATATCCGAATGGCTTTTAATAATCCAAATGGTATCTGTCGTAATGATCGTAATTTCATTAACAATGTTAGCCCCTTAATCCCACCAGCTGGAATACTTTTATGGTAAAAGGGGGTTTGAGATAATATTTCTTTTTCAAGGGGGCGATCGGTTCCAAGGAAGAGAATTTGATTTGCAGGATTCATTTCTTTCACTGCTTCTGCCACTGCAATTCCCGGAAACAGATGTCCTCCGGTACCTCCGCCAGCGATGACAATATGAAGGGGTTTATCAGGCATCTTCATTATATAATATCCTGTTCACATTTTCTGCAACTGTTTTTACAGAAATCGGTTTTTGAAGAAAAACATGTTCAGAATTTTCAATGCCGCGATCAACAATGATATCATCCGTATATCCTGACATAAATAAAACTTTCATTTCTGGATATTGTTTCGAAAGGTTCACGTATAGTTCTTTCCCATTCATTCCTGGCATGACAACATCAGAAATCAATAAGTGAATGGGGCCATCGTAGGCTTCAATTAATTCTAAACATTGATTGGCGTTATGTGCATCCAGAACGTGATAACCCATACGTTTGAGAATACTACAAACAAGATCTCGTACCATATCTTCATCCTCTACAACGAGGATGGTTTCATGACCATGCGTTTGAGATGGTGAGGGATAATTTTTTAAAGTGACCTCTTTTTCATTTTTTTCAACAATAGGAAAATAAAAGGTGAATGACGTGCCTTTATTTTTTGTACTTTGTACCCGAATATGTCCACCATGTTGCTTGACAATTCCATATACAGTTGAAAGTCCAAGACCTGTGCCTTTCCCTGTTTCCTTGGTCGTATAAAAGGGGTCAAAGGCTTTTTTCAATGTTTCGCGTGTCATCCCCATACCTGTATCTGAAATGACAACCATGACATATGGACCTGGTGTGACATCAGGATGCTTTTCAACGTATGCTTTATTCAGTTCAGTATCAGAAACTATCAGGTTCAATTTTCCCCCTCGCATCATGGCATCTTGGGCATTTACCAGGATGTTCATCAGGATCTGTTCAATATGAGAAATATCAGCATATATGAAACCTTTTGATTGGCTGGTATCTATAGAAAAATCAATATCTTCTCTGATAATACAGCTCATGATTTTAGAAAAACCATCAACCACTTCAGCCAGGCAAAAATTTTGCAAGGCCAGGGGTTGTTTTCTGCTAAACATTAATATTTGACGAATTAATTTGCTGGCACGTTCCGATGCAATCAAAACTCTTTCAAGTCTCGATTTATGAGCAGAGGAGATATTTGGATCTGCGAGTACCATTTGTGTATTGGCCAGGATTGGCGATAGAAGATTGTTGAAATCATGGGCAATACCACCTGCCATGCGCCCAATGGATTCCATTTTTTGGGCCTGCAAAAATTGTGCTTCAAGATTACGTTCATCGGTAATATCACGTGCAATTAATATGATACCAATGGTTTGGCCGCATGGCTCTTTTAAAATACTGGCAGATAATCTAATGAAAAATGTTTTTCCATCTCTGGTCAAATGTTCACTTTCTTCAATCATACCTGATTTGCTTTGGACCTGCGAAATGAATTTTACGAAATTGGATTGTTGCGGTGGCAGCATAAAAATGGATAGGTTTTTACCAATCAGCTCATTGATTGCGTAACCATGCATACTTGCCCATGCTTCATTGACAAATTCTATTTGTCCCGACATATTGGCAATTGTTATACCATCAAGTGATTGTTGAAGTGCCTGACTATGTCGGAATAATTCTATTTCTGATGCTTTACGTTCGCTGATATCAGACAATGTTCCGATTACACGTGTGGCTTTGTTAAATTCATCCCACTCCATTACTTTACCACGTGATTCTACCCATAGCCATTTGTTCTTGCTCGTTTTCATACGAAATTCGATGGAAAAAGTTTCCTTGCTATCAAGTTGATTACAGAAAAAATGAGTCAATCGTTTTTTATCGTCAGGATGTAACAAGTGTTGAAACGATTCAAATGAATGTGGAAATGCGTCCGGAAGGTATCCAAGCATGGTAAACCAGCGCGGACTAAAATAAATACTATTGGTGAGCGGACTCCAATCCCATATGCCATCATTGGTTGCATCCATTATGAGCCTGAGACGCTCCTGACTTTCTTGAAGTGCATAAGTTGCTTTAACAGCACGTAACGTTTCTGACGTAAAATGTGTGAGTAAGGTACCAAGTGCTCTGTCGTGCTCTTCAAATTTTGGCGGCACGCGACTATGAAAAGACAGCAAACCAACAATGCGTCCTTTTTCATCAGGAATGGGAAAGGCGAGTACTGAGTCATCAAGATAACCATTCCATCCGCTACTTGAATATTCTTGACTCTTTTTTAAGTCTTGAATCAGCAATGGTTTTCCAGTAGACATCAGGTATTCTAACACTGAATTCTTTTTTAATGGAAATGGAATAAATTCAGGTGCATGACCTGGATCAAGCGCATGTACAAGTCGAAGTCCAGCGCTTTCAACCATATAAAGGCTTCCCCCTGATGCCAACATATGGTGTCCAAACGCATTGATTAGTCTTTCTCCAAACTGGCTGATCGGAGATGAGAAGGCATATTTTTGATTTGATGTTGGATTATTTTTCAGGCGATCATTGATATGTAAGAGTTTTATATTGGCTTTTTGGAGATTTTGAACCAGATGGGGTTCATCTGTATCTTGGATGTTTTTATTATTCATAATTTAATTCTCCCATATCATTTATCGCTTCCAATTCTTTTTGAACCATGATGACACTGAAGAAGATGAAAAAAACACTTTTTCATTCATCTTATTTATCTTTTTCAGTGTCATCATGGTTCAAAAAAAAATGAACAATTATTAAATGGGGAACTTATTTTCAGATCATTTCTTACCCCATTCGATAAATCTCGGCCAGTCATACATATGGTGCTGGCGCACATGAGACTCTTATTTTTCGAGTATTCATTACACTATAACTTATTTAAAACTATGATAAAAATGGCCAACGCATTGTCGGCCATTTTTTTGGGGCGCACTAGAAGCTTGCTTTTATTTGTGCCTGAATAAAATAGGGATCAGCGCCTTCTATGTTTGCGTCTTTCACATTTTCCTCTGTAATTGCATCTCCCGCCATAATGTATGCGCCAATGAAGGATAATGAAAGGTTTTCCATAATTGTATAGTCTGCCATTGCATTAATTTCTGTGCCGTAATCATCAGCTTCAACCAGTTTTTTTGTTCTGTTCCCAATGAAATCCTTAACAGCGGCTGCATACCACAATCCAAATGTGACAGTTAATTCATCCGTGGCACAAAATTCGGCTGTACCACCGCCACCCATAATATTGTTGAGTGCCCAATTCAGATTGTTTGGAACGTCATCATCATTGGAACCAAGTCCCATCATTTCTGACCAGTAATAATATGCTGTTTCAGGGGGAATAAATTGTTCGTATTTATCGTCATCTAGATTATCATCACCTGAAGCATAGAACAACTGCCCGGATAGTTTAATTTTTCCAAGATTAACACTACCACCACCAAGTGCTGCAATACCTGAAAAATCAACAGAACCATATGCCAGATCTGCTCTTAACCTTTCAGCAAGATTGGCCGAGCCGGCTTGATACAAAGCTGTAAACCAGACAGAAAGGTCTTCGCCGAGTTTTGCATCAAAGTCAAAACCCAGGTAATACATATCCAGTTCAGAAAATTTATCGATATCCAGTTTCGTACCATCAGTTTTTTCTGTAAACTGCCATTTCCAGGTTCGTTGGGCAGGCCCAACCTCATTGGAAGTCACATACCAGAAATATGGTTTGATACTGATATTGTCATTTAATTTGATTTTGGGTGTAATTGCAAATGTGTCCAGGTCATCATGGACATTGTTTGCGCCACCTTCTCCAAATTTAATCCATTTTGCATTGAATGAAAACTGTTCACTGAATGGGGTGGTAATTGATACACCAGGAGCTGAATCATAGGCTAAATTTCCTCTTGCTTCAAAAAAGTCTTGCTTGCCGACTTTTATATTGGTCTCTCCTAAATTAAAATCAATGTAGCTCACCATTAAGTTCATTGATGCTGCAATTGAACCCGATCGTCCTGGATCATCGGCCGCACCCCAGTCTGAATCAATACGAAATTTTGTATATACAGCAAGGTCTTCATTTATTTTTGCTGCATATTTAAAATGGGCACGTGAGTCAGCCAAAGCCCTGTCTTTACCAGTATTATCTTTCTCACCCGTCCAATCACCCGCAGTAAATGCACGAAATCTTAAATCCCCTCCTAATTGATGTTCAACCGCATAGGCGGGTAAGATGACAAAAATTACAAATACGAATACACTACAAATCGTCAGTGTGTTTTTCATTTTCTATTCCTCCTTGTTTCTAGTTAAGAATAAATTTCTATATTGAAACATAGACATAATCATGAATTGAGGATTAATCATGACAAACAGCTTCATTGACCATAAAACATTTCATTTGATATCAGCTCTTTTTAAGATTTCTCTCAATCAATGTCTATGATTATTTTTTATTTTAAACACTTTTTTCGTTGAAATGAACATTATTTCATATTAATTTGAAGTAAGAAAAACTTACACCATTTCTCATAAAAAAACAACATAATATTAACGAATTTTAAATAAATCAATATCCTATGTGAAGGTATCATCATGATATTAAAAAAACAAACTGATCTTTTCGATTTGTTGCGCGCACTTCAAACGCAACGCCGAATGGGGATCAGTCCTGAGCAAATCGAATATGAGCGGCGTATGTCTGATGTTATTAGAGAGTTTAAATCTCTTGTAGCGCGTATTCATGATATCAAATCAAAAAATTCAGAACCTTTGCCAGATGAACTGGCGCACTTAGATAAAAAGCATCTTACAAAAGCGCTGGTTGAAGTTATTTCTGAGCTGAATTCACAACTGAAAAAGCCGGTGATACAGAAAATGAGTCGAAAAATGGCAGACTATCTTATTTGGCGTCGTGAAATTAGCATTCCAGTTATTCATGAACTCCTTGTGCTTTTACCCTGGTGGATTACCAATGTACCTCTGGATTCGGTGCGAACCTTGCGTGACCTTGGTCTAAAATACATTGTCAATGGACAGGTGTTGCCTGTTCAAATGGTATGGAAAGAGCTTTTGGATTCAACATTTGTATATATGGGGCACTGTGTGTGTCGCAGTTCCGGTATTACTGATGATTTGTATAAGAATGATCATGTTTATACATTTCTGGATGAAAAACGCAAACAATTACTTTTAGATCGTTTTGTCAATCGTTACAAATCATTGTTGAATCAACATGGTCACCTGCCTGATACAGATCCAAAATATGAGAAATTATGCCAACAATTATTATTTTACCAAAAAAATCATGCCAGGGAATATTGCCTGGAATCCCTGCTGACATCTACATATGGGAGTTGGGAGTTTTTGCCGGTTCTGGAAAAGTATACACCATCGTGGATTCATTCCATGCATAAGAACCATAAAGCCCATATGATTCATCGGGATCTTGCGTTTGAACTGGCGACCATTCAATATTTGGCCAGAGGAGCAATATTCACGACCATGAAATTGTTTGATTTACCCTATACGATTTGTACCTGCCCGCCACCGGAAACCGGTGGGGGGTGTGTACTGACAAACTGGTATTATTTTGGTGGCTCAAACAGCTCGTTGTTGCCCAATACGCAATTATTTGGTCAACACAAGGATGAACATGGGAAACTGCTGGCCTGTCGATATTTTTCCGAAAGACGTAATCGCGCATGTGTTGGATGCGGGTGTGATCATCAGCATGATGAACCACGAAGTTTCGATCATTTGCTTGAACAGGCGGATCAGATTTATTTATCGCGTATTCCATAGGATAAAAATTTGGCATCCTTCATATTTGTTGAAAAGTAAGTAAGCGGTCATAAATTTTCGGGTAGATAAAAGTTCGTCCAACTGAAAATGTTCGATCGCCTGGGGTTGAAACCCCAGGCGATCGTGCTGGAACCGGAATTATTCAATACCAGGCGGTCGAACATAGACTGGAAGGTTATACTTTTATTTACCCGAAAACTTATTATTATCGTCCAACTTTGGTTTTTTCAGTTCAGGATGACAATCACTGACTAACACGGACACCCACATCACGCGGTTTGGAAAAACCAAAGTTGGATGATAATAGTTAGGATAAAAATTTGGCATCCTTCATAAGTAAGCGATCATAAATTTTCGGGTAGATCGTAGTAATCGAAATCCAACCAATGTCCGAAACCAATGTAGGGGCGAACCTT
>Ga0272440_1000587_pt1 | contig 30787 bp, 25 predicted proteins | sample SSMMMBAug17_FD_192440 | JGI IMG/M metagenome (GOLD analysis project Ga0272440, IMG submission 192440) | Marine sediment archaeal communities from Little Sippewissett salt marsh, Falmouth, MA, United States - SSM-MMB-Aug17 | ecosystem: Environmental > Aquatic > Marine > Wetlands > Sediment ... | reverse complement strand
GCGCAACCTGACTCGCTAACGCATCAATACGCTTATCAATAGATTCAAAACGTTTTTCAAATAGCCTTTCCAGCAATTCAAAACGATTATCAAGAGACTCAAAACGATTATCAAGAGACTCAAAACGTTTTTCAATAGACTCAAAACGTTTATCGATAGACTCAAAACGTTTCTCAATAGACTCAAAGCGCGTTCTCATTTCTACCTTAATTGATTTTTGCCCCTCTTCAAGGCGTGCAAGGCGATCTACAAGATTCAAACTGGTTTGATGCATTGATGTTAGGTCCTCAGTGAACCCTTTTTGTAATATGCTTAGAAAAGTGAATATGGTTGCCACGACCACTAAAAATTGACGTTGTTTCATTAGGAACTCCTAGAGATCATAAATTAAATCAAATCACAATAAATGTTTTGCTTATAAGAACCATATATCAGTGCCAATAATGTTGTCAATAATGAATTATTTTAATGTATACGAAGAATAGGTCTGAAAGTTATCGTTTTGCATCATAGAGACGTCGCATGCTACTTCTCTACAGTACAAAAGCCACTATGAACATTTATTAAAATGAGGAAAATCTTTTCAGAGCTTTCCTAAGTCTTGTTTTCTTTGTGGTTTTAAATTTTTTAACTATTAGAGGTTGCGTCCATGTTAACTATCAAGATCTTGCTGCATATGATGCGTACTGATTAAACCCAAAAAAAAGCCCCCAAAAAAATAATTTTAGGGGCTTCTATTTTTAAGCCATTATATACGAGGCTATTATGTTTGGCTCCCCAGCACGGACTCGAACCATGGACGCGGTGGTTAACAGCCACCTGCTCTGCCAACTGAGCTACTGGGGAATTATTTGAAATGATTGAGTGAGTATATAGAAAAAAAATTTGAATGTCAAGATAAAAAATAATTTTTTTTATTTTCTCATAATTAATTTTATCATTGACATTTTATCTGATTTTCCATAAATATAAGCAAATTTAGGAAGATGTCAAGCCGTTGATATTTCTTTTGTATAATTGAATGGCAGAAAGAGCAGATCCATACACAAATGTGTTTTTATAAAATAATAAAACTGGGGTGAAGTGATGAGTATACTGATTGTTGAAGATAACCCGATTAGTTTAAAAATTCTTGATATTAATTTACGAGAAAATGGGTATGAAATTCTTACAGCGCCAGATCCAAAAGAAGCGATAGATATACTGGATACAGGTCAAAAAATTGATCTGATTATTACTGATATTATGATGCCTGAGATGAATGGTCTTGAATTTATTTCCAAAATCAAGTCCAATAATGATTTGAAAAAAATACCATTCATTATAATTTCAGCAATGAGCAACAAAAAGACAGTCAAAAAGGCCATTTCTTTAGGATGTCAACATTTCCTTGTCAAGCCAGTCCAAACCCAAAAATTGCTGAAGATGGTGAAAGATATCTTACCGCAACAACGACTGATCATACGCAGTAAAAGCCAGAGCGCAGCTAAAATGGGGCTTGACATTGCATCATATCAAAAAATTTGTGATATGTTTGGTGAAATGCTCAAAAAAGAAACACTGGTGCTTGAAAAAGAATTGATGAAAGGGAAATATAAAGACTTTTCTGTCAATCTCAGGCAACTCAGAGAAAGTGCAACAACCCTTTCTGCTGAAAGAGTTCTTGATATTCTAGATGACCTTGACAATCATAGTGCAGAAGATGGAAAACGTTCTGTCTGGAACATTACAAAACATTATGAGTCGCTTCTAAAAGAAATGAAACTCCTTTATAGAGCGCTAACAATTTCAGAGCAACTTTAAGTGAAGGCAGATTCATACCAGAAATCATGAATAAAAAACATTTTCTTAAAAAAATGTATGCCTTGTATGAGAGCCATTCAAATCATTACAAATTGGCCTGTAAAAAATTCTGTTCCAATTGTTGTACAGACCGCATTTTAATGACAAGCCTGGAAGGATCTCTCATTGCAGCGCATATCCAACAATACAATTTACACGAACTCTTGAATCAAGTGAAAAACATACCACCGGACAAGCGATATCATCCAAAAACAACGATCAATCAAGAGTCATATCTTGCTTATAACGATAGTCCTATTCCTGAACCTGAAGAAATACAAGCGCACACCTGCCCTTTTTTAACAAATGACCAATGCGCGATTTATCCCGCTCGTCCAATGAGCTGTCGAACGATGATATCATCTGTTCCATGCCAGAATATGGGCTATGCATCCATGAGTTCAGTTCAAATGAGCACGGCAACGTTGTTTTATCAGTTTATTGAAATGTTAGATGATGGCGGCTACTATGGAAACTTTCTGAATATCTTGGAAATGTTGATGTTACCCGCTGACACCCAGTCGCTTCAGTTGGTATTGACAAAGACCCCCTTGCTTAAAAATCAGCGAATACACTATGTCATGATTCCACCTGAGCATAGAGAAGCGCTCATTCCAATCATGAATTCAATTCAGCAAATTTTTCACAATAAGTAAGAGATCGTAAAAATTCGGGTATCATGTTGTAATGGGCGCATTCCCGAAAAGTCGGACATTTTATCAGTTTTTATCAATAGGAACGAAATATTGTAGAGACGCACGGCTGTAGGTCTCTACAATTTATCGTTTCTATTTACGTTATGAAATAACCGAGCTTTTGTATCTGTATCAGGCTATAAGCCATCTTTTTCAGGATTTCTTTGTATCAACAGAAATCAGTTCATAATCCCTTGAGCCCAAACCAATTTTTTCGGCATACTCAAGTTGTAAAGGCCAGTCAATTTTAGGATAAAGTGCTTTAAACTTATCTCCACCAGATTCCAGTCCAGATTTTAGGCATGATCCTGGATTTCCTGGTGCCTGGTTTACCAGGTCAACAGATGCCTGATCAATTGCCACCAAATCTTTTGATGCCACAATGCCAATATCATTAACAATGACAGCATCATTATAGGGGTAGCAATCACAGGCAGGGGCAACATCAGTAATGAAATTGATATAAACACTTTTATCTTCTTTGCCTTTTACCACACCGGCAGTATACTCAACCATCGTTTCCAAAAAGACTGGAACTTCCTGATTCCAGGCAACCTGGATGGCTTCTTCCTGACAGATTAAAATACATTCTCCACATCCAATACATTTGTTTTTGTCAATGGTGGCTTTTTTGTCAACAATGGAAATTGCGGTTTGAGAACAATGTTTCAAACATTCACCGCAAGCCTTACATTTTTTTTTCACGATGCGAGGACTGATTGATGAATGTTGTTTTAACTTTCCTTTTCGTGAGGCACATCCCATTCCCAGGTTTTTAATAGTACCACCAAAGCCCGATAATTCATGGCCTTTAAAATGTGCAACACTGATTAATGCGTCGGCTTCAACAATTTCCTTTCCAATATATACTGACTGGCAATGCTTTTGATTGACCTCAACTGCTGTTTCGGTTTTTCCACGTAATCCATCCGCAATCACCAGCGGCGCATCAACAACAGACCAGGCAAATCCATTCCATATGGCCGTTTGGATATGTGTTGGCGCATCACTTCTCGTGCCTGCATATAAGGTGTTGGCATCTGTCAAAAAAGGAATGCCATTGTATGATTTGACCAATTGAACAATCTTTCGAACATAATTATTTCGAATGTATGCTGTGTTTCCATATTCACCAAAGTGTATTTTTATGGCTGTCAAATCCTTTTTATCAATGCAGTTTTTTGCACCCACAGCACTTAATAGTATTTCAAGTTTGTCCATTAAATTACTATTTGCTTTTGCGCGTAAATCCATGAAATAGACGTCACTTTTCACAATCCCCTCCTTGGTTGTATTTCTAAAATTTGTACGTCAGAAATCCGCGGGTCAGAAACAATCTGAATCTTTTTATTGGGAAATCTGCGTGATAATTGTTTTACATTTGTTTGATTTATTCCTTTCATCTCGCTAATTTTTTTTGGATTTGTCAAAATAACGATATGATTGGCATTGGTTTGTTTGATTTGTTCTGTAACGTTGTCCAGTAATAATTCTGAATAAACGAGATGACCAAAAGATGGATGATATGGACCGGATAATATATGTGATTTCAGATTGTCCTGTGGTTGTATTCCCATGCGAATGAGCGGAATGTTATTTGCTTGAAAACGTTTTAAACATTCTTTTGCCATCGTAACAGCCTGGTTTAAAGACTGCGGCCTGTATTTTTTTTCACGATACCATTTCGCAAGTTCACTTCCTTTTAGGACCAACGTTGGATATAATCGAACAAAATCTGGCTTTAAATCAATTACACGGGCGATGGTTTGCATGAAAGTTTTTGGATTATCGCCGGGCAATCCGGACATCAGCTGATGTCCAACCTGATATCCATTTTCTTTCAATATTGCAGTCGCTTGACAGGTACTTTCTGATGTATGCCCACGTTGCGACTTTTGGAGCACAGTATCATCCATCGATTGTACACCGAGCTCAACAGTTTGTATGGCATATCTGGATAACAATTGCAAACGATTTTGAGTAACTGTGTCCGGGCGCGTAGAACAGCGAATGCCACCCACTTTATGGCAATCAACATAGCGTTGCGCACATTCAAGTAATGGTGTCATTTTGAGCGCTGGCAGACCTAAAAAGTTTCCACCATAAAAGGAAATTTGAACATTTGGGTTTTTTCGATGATTATAAGCCAGGAATCGATCAATCATATCTGTCAGGATATCATCGCGAATGTGGTTTGAACGAACATCTGTAATTTCGTATTGATTACAAAAAACACAGTGATGGGGGCATCCGGCCTGAGGCAAGAAAATGGGAATAATAAATGGTTTATAAGTTTTCACATGTGAAATAAACGTTAATCTTTCTTCTGCTCTTGTGTTAACAGATAATAAGCTTCCCTGGCAGCATCTTGTTCCGCAATTTTTTTACTTTTACCCGAACCATGTGAGGTGACAATGTTACCTACAACCAGTTCAACCTTAAAGAATTTTTTATGATCAGGACCAGCTTCCTGAATGACACTGTAAACAGGTGTTTCTTTATAAACACCCTGAACATATTCCTGCAATTTACTTTTATAGTCGTTGTTAGAAACCTGGGTCAATATGTTTGAAAATAAAAAAGAGACAAACTCAAACCCTTTTTGAAACCCCCCATCAAGGTATACTGCAGCAATAATGGCCTCAACAGTATCTCCGAGGATAGACTGTTTCTCTCTGCCATTGGTGTGGACTTCACCTTTTCCCAATAAAAGATGCGGTTGTATATCCAAATTTCGTGCCACAACAGCCAGTTGGTTTTCATTGACCAGCGTCGCACGCATTCGGGATAAGTCGCCTTCATTTACATCAGGAAATTGTTGCATCAATAAATCTCCAATAACGAGATTTAATACAGCATCACCCAAATATTCCAGACGTTCATTATCTTGAAGTCCTAAATGACTTTTTTCATTAACATACGACCGATGTTGAAGTGCTGTTCTAAGGAGTGAAATATCCTGAAATTGATAGTTCAATTTTTTTTCAAGAACTTCCAACTGTGGATCATAGTCATTTTGATATAATTCCGGTTCTTTCAATTTTTTTTTCGTATTGGTTTGAGATTGTAAACGTGCTTGATGTGTTTCGAACATTTTTTCATAAACAGAGTAAGACACCTGAAATTCGCCATTGCCAATTCCGAGTTGTATACCAGGCTTGTAATCACCATGGAAATCTGTTCCACCGGTTATCAGTAAATCATATTTTTTTGCAAGTTCGGAATAAATATTCATCCATTCGAGGTTGTGCTCAGGGTAAATGACCTCTATTCCCATTAAGCCTAACTCTTTTAAATAAACAATAAGCGCTTCAAGTTCTTCTTCTTTTTTTAGCTTAAGCAGATATGGATGTGCTAAAACCGGAATTCCACCTGCATTCATAATGACTTGAATGGCTGTCTCCGGTTCAAGGCGATATTTTTCTACATAGGCGGCTTTATTTCTACCCAGGTACTTATCAAAAGCTTCCTGAAATGTATGGACCACTTTTCTTTGAAGCAAGATTTCAGCAATGTGTGGACGTCCAGGTAAACTGTCTCCTACCAACGCTTTGATATCATTTATACTGATATCAATACCCAAATCGTTTAATTTTTGAAGTATCTGTGGTGTCCGCTCATTACGTGCTTTTTGAAGGCTCTCCAGTGTTTTATTGAGTTTTTCATCCGCTAAGCGTATAAAATAACCCAGCATATGAATGGAGCTGGATGCCGGACAAAATGATGGTACCCCTGTACTGATTTCTACACCTGTAACAAAATTCATTGATTCAGGAATGCCCGCTTTTAATGCTGCACGAGATCCATCTATTGTATCATGATCTGTAATCGCAATTGCTTTTAGTCCTAACCTGTGAGACATTTGTACAATCTCAGAAGGCGAGTAACTGCCATCTGAAGCGTTTGAATGTATATGCAAATCAATGATATCTTTACTATAATCCAAGCGCTTTCTCCATTTTTTCCGCCTGTGTTTTACAATCAATACATTGTGTTGTTACAGGTCGGGCTTCAAGGCGTTTCGTAGAAATGTCATTTCCACAACTATCACAGATACCAAAAGTACCTTCTTCAATTCGAAGGAGTGTTTTCTTGATTTTTTTTATCAGTTTGCTTTCCCGGTCACGAATTCTTAGCATAAAACTTCGATCTGTTTCATGGGAGGCCCGATCTGTTGGGTCTGGAAAACTCTCTTTTTGATTTGACATGCCTGTAACAGTATCGTCCGCTTCTTTAAGCAGATCTTCCAACTGTTTGGTCAGCAATGTTCGAAATCTATCCAGGTCTTCTTGATTCATGGCTTACCTCTTTTGGCATATCTTTAAAAAAAATATATTGTCAAAGATACGCTGAGAAATTTTTCAAAAATCAAAACTCATACCATTATCAATTTAAAATGTAAAGATGAAACTTCATTTATTGATAAAAAAATGATTTTTTTTGCAGACCAAAATTTATAAAGCGGATTGATTCTTTGGAAGCGGGCTCATGCATTTTTGATATCTTTTTCGATAACACTGCTGATTTTATCGCCAAACTGATCTAATAATTGATCAACCACATAATTGGGTGATCCTTGAAGTACAACGTTGTTCTTTTTCGTACTTGGTGAGTACACATTCACTATTTTTGTTGGGGATTCCTTTGCACCCGAAAAGTCATTAGACAACCCAATATTTTCAATTGTAATTGTGTCAATATGTTGAGACTGAAAAGCATTTTGTAATCCTTTGAGCGGAACATATCGGGGTAAGTAATAAGCTGTGCTAATTGTTAACAATCCAGGGAAATCCATTTCAAGTGTTTCAACAAAACCATCACTGATGCGACTGATAGAAACATACGTTGTGTTTGGTGTTAACTGGTCCACATAAGCGACACAAGGCACTCCAAGCTCTTCAGCTATTTGAGGTCCCACCTGAGCTGTTTCACTATCACTGGTGTGACAACCACAGAGAATGAGATCATAGTCTTTGCATTGCGTCTGTATCAATTGTGCAAGGGCATGAGATGTTATCAGTGTATCGGAGCCAGCAAGACGTTTATCCGATAGCAAGATTGCATGATCGGCCCCCATTGAAAGGGCTTCACGAAGTATTTCTTCAGCAGCAGGCGGTCCCATGGAAATAGCCACGATATCGGCATTGGTTTGTTGTTTGATCTGTAAAGCAGCTTCCAGTGCGTGTTTACATGATGGATTCATCATGCCATCAGCAAGTTCCCGGCGGAGTGTTCCTGTTTTTGAACTCCAGGGCAATTCAGAAACCATTGGGACTTGTTTAATACAAACGATCAGTTTTAATGTTCTCTTTTGAGTTGACTTTTTCAATGTTTTTTTCCTTGCAATCATCTATGTCGGTTTGTTCAAAACAGCTCGTGAAATAACCATGCGTTGAACTTCACTGGTTCCTTCATAAATTTCTGTCACTTTGGCATCACGAAAATAACGTTCAACATCGTATTCTTTGCTATATCCATACCCTCCATGAATTTGAACGGCCAGATTGGTAATACGCACTGCAACTGCACTACAATAGAGTTTTGCCATTGCAGCTTCAGCACTAAATGACTTGTTTTCATCACGATAAGCACATGCCCGATATAACAATAATCTCGCAGCATCAATTTCTGTGGCCATATCTGCGAGATAGTTTTGTATGGTTTGAAAGGATGACAGATTCTTTTTGAATTGTTGTCTTTCCTTTGAATATTTTATGGATGCATCAAAGGCCCCCTGTGCAATTCCCAGCGCCTGAGCGGCAATACCAATACGTCCGGTATCCAGGGTTGCCAGACCTATTTTTAGCCCATCTCCAATCTTGCCCAATAGGTTTTCCCTGGGCACAACGCAATCTTCAAAAAATAATGATGACACCGGATTGGCACGCATGCCGCATAAATCTTCTATCTCTCCAACAGAAAATCCAGGTGTTTCTTTTTCTATGATAAAAACAGCTGTATTTTTATTGGGTTTTTGTGACTCAGACTTGGCAAAAATCAACGCACTTCCACAAACCCCTCCATTGGTTACAAAAATCTTTGTGCCATTAATAATATATTTGTCGCCATCAGAAACAGCATATGTTTCCACACCACCGGCATCAGAGCCGGCATTGGCTTCAGTTAAACAAAACGCTCCGATTCGCTCTCCTGAGCACAAAGGCGGCAAAAATTTCTTTTTTTGAGACTCTGTGCCAAATAAATATATGGGAAATGTGCCCACACTATTATGTACAGTTACACATAGACCAATTGCAGCACTTACGCGAGAGATTTCTTCGATGATAATGGCATAGCTGATACTATCTGTACCTGCGCCACCATATTCTTGAGGAATTTGCAGCCCGAAAAAATTTAATGGACGCATTTTTTCAATCACTTCTACCGGGAATCGGCAGTCCCTGTCGATATCGTGAGCAATAGGGCCCAATTCGGCTTCAGCAAATTCTCGTACAGATTTCCTGACAAGGTTGTGTTTCATACATGGGTTAAAATTCACTGTCATTATCCTGTTTGTTTAACGCAATTTTCAAAATAATCGAAAAATAAAGTTGATTACTGAGTTTCATTGAGATTGTCAATAAAATTCTATGAAATGTCTTGATTTCAATCATTTTTCTATGATATCGGAAACGACATTAACTATTTACAAATCCAAATTGTCCGGTTGATCGGACAGATCGGATTGAATCAGGAGCAATTTATGTTAAATATTCAAACATCCATATCAATGAATGAACGCGCTACGCAATTCATGCCTGGCGGGGTCAATAGTCCTGTTCGCGCATGTCGATCAGTGGACTGTCATCCTTTGTTTATCTCGCAGGCAACTGGCGCATACATTATTGACGCTGATGGAAACAAGTATATTGATTATGTGGGATCATGGGGCCCAATGATCCTGGGACATCGGCATCCGGCAGTCATATCAGCACTTGCATCTGTGCTAAACGAAGGTATTAGCTATGGTGCCCCAATTGAAAAAGAAATTGAGCTGGCAGAATGCATCTTATCGGCTTTTCCTGCGATGGATATGATTCGAATGGTCAATTCCGGCACTGAAGCAACGATGAGTGCGGTTCGACTCGCTCGTGCACATACAGGTCGTGATATCATTGTTAAATTTGATGGGTGTTATCATGGTCATGCAGATACACTGCTTGTTGAAGCAGGATCCGGTGTTGCAACCCTGGGAATTCCTGGTAGTCCTGGCATACCGGAACGTATTGCCTCTCAGACACTATCGTTACCATACAATGATTTAAATACATTAAATGAGTTGATGCAAAAACAAGGCGATAAAGTGGCCTGTGTCATTGTCGAGCCGGTTGCTGGAAATATGGGAATGATACGTCCGCAGCCAGGATTTCTTGAAGGTCTTCAAGAGGTCACACAAAAATATGGCAGTCTGTTAATTTTTGATGAAGTTATGACAGGTTATCGTGTTGCCTATGGTGGCGCGCAAGTTCTTTATAACATTTCTCCCGATCTGACATGCCTTGGGAAAATTATTGGCGGTGGAATGCCAGTGGGCGCATATGGCGGACGGCGTGAATTGATGAAAAAGATTGCACCTGAAGGATCGGTCTATCAAGCAGGAACACTTTCTGGTAATCCCCTGGCAATGACTGCCGGGCTGGCAACTTTGAATGCCTTGCAACAACCCGATTTTTACGAAGAGTTGTCGGTAAAAACACAGCAACTGGTTTCAGGTATCAAAGGGGTCGCAAAAACAGCAGGTATCCCAATTCAAACAGATCATGTGGGTTCGATGATGGGGGTGTTCTTTGCAGACGCCCCGGTACACAATTTTGATGATGCCAAAACATCGAACCTGGAACAATTCAAGCGCTATTTTCAGGGCATGCGAGAGCGGGGTATTTATATCGCACCATCACAATTTGAGGCAGGATTTGTTTCTTCAGCGCATTCTCAAAGCGATATCGAAAACACGATTAATACAGCGCGTGAAGTATTTCAGGCCATTTAACTTGAAAGGATATAAAACATGTATACCATAACATTTTTACCATATAAAAAACAAATCAGTGTCAATGATGGTGAAAACCTGATTCGTGCTGCAATGGAAGCCGGCGTTCACATTAATGCCTCCTGTGGCGGCGAGGGCGTTTGTGCAAAATGCCGCGTCTTGATTGAAGAAGGTTCTGTTGAGGATGGTATCAGTGAACGCATGAGTAAAGAAGATATTGCAAAGGGGTATCGTCTTGCCTGTAAGAGTATTGTTCGTTCCGATATCGTGGTGCGGATACCTGTTGAATCAAAGATTGATACAAGTGTACTGAATGTTGCCAGTCAACGTAACAAGGCAACGATTGAAGAAATTGATATTTCAGTGCTAAAAGAAGCGGGAAAATATTTACCCCCTGTTGAAAAAATATTCGTTACAGTACCAGAAGCAACAATTGAAAACAATAGCAGCGATGCCACTCGTTTGATCGACTGTTTGAGAGAACAGTTCAATGAACATCAGTTAGAATTTGAAATGCCAGTTCTTCAAAGACTTCCCGATGTTTTAAGAGAAAATGATCATCAGGTCACTCTGACAGTTGCCCGGCCGGTAAGAAGTGGCCACAAAAACAATATTATTCAGATCGTTGCCGGAGATCGGACAACTCAAAAACTCGCTATTGCCATCGATATTGGCACAACAACAGTTTATGGTGAACTCATTCATACGCTCACAGGTGAAGTATTGTCATCATATGGTGAGTTTAATAGCCAAATCAGCTATGGAGAAGATGTCATTTCACGTATTGTTTTTGCAGAAAAAGGGGATAATACCCGGACGCTTCAAAAGGTCGTTGTCCAAACAATCAACCAAATAATTGAAAAAATAATTCATCGTGCGAAAGTGAATATAAACGATATATCTGTTGTCACACTGGCTGCCAATACAACAATGACACAATTATTTTTGGGGGTAAATCCACGATATATCCGAAGAGCGCCTTATGTGCCTGCGACAATGTTTTACCCCCAATGCAAAGCCGCCGATTTGGGCTTGAATGTTGACGCTCATGCGATTGCACTCATTTATCCGTGTGTATCCAGTTATGTCGGGGGGGATATTGTTGCCGGTGTCATGGGTTCGGGAATGTACCAAACAGAAGAACTAACACTCTTCATTGACATGGGGACAAATGCTGAAATTGTCATCGGCAATAAAGAATGGTTGACCTGCGCCGCTTGTTCTGCCGGTCCAGCGTTTGAAGGCGGGGGGGTTGAGCATGGTATGAGAGCGTCCAAAGGTGCGATTGAAGATTTTTCCATTGATCCAGTTACTTTTGAGCCCATGATTCTAACCATTGGAAATGTTCGCCCAAAAGGCATTTGTGGGTCAGGATTGTTGACAATACTCGCTGTTCTTTTTGAAAATAATGTGATTGGCCAAAATGGGAAGTTCAATACAGATTTGAATACGAACAGAATTAGAAAACAAAATGATACCTATGAATATGTCATTGTTTGGGCGGACCAAACGCAAATTCAACGTGATATTGTGATCACAGAAATTGATATTGAAAATTTAATTCGGGCAAAAGCAGCGATGTATTCCGGTTATATGACATTGTTGACTTCAGTTGGATTGCGTATCACTGACCTGGATCGTATTCTTTTAGCTGGCGGATTTGGAAGTTATGTTAATCTTGAAAAAGCCATGATCATTGGACTTTTGCCTGAAGTTGATCCGAAAAAAGTGACGTATATTGGAAATGGATCGTTGATGGGCGCGCGAATGAGTAGTATTTCTAACCATATACGACAGGATGTTGGTGAAACTGTTGCCAAAATGACTAATTTTGAGCTTTCAGAAACACCAAGTTATATGGATAATTATATGGCAGCACTTTTTTTACCACATACAGATATTTCACTTTTTCCCAAATACAATGCACGTAGAAAAGAAATATAGTATAGCATTGACAATGCAGACAGTCGGATTATTGTCTTGACAATCCATGTGATAGTCGTTACAAGATTGTCAAAATGTGTATGGTTATATAATTGTTGTGTTGACAATTATATGTTACTTATGTCGTTTGATATAAGCAGTTTTAATGACAACGTTACAAGGAGGTAAGACTTTATGGCAAGTCTCAAAGGATCAAAAACAGAAATAAATTTAATGGCTGCATTTGCCGGTGAATCGCAAGCCCGAAATCGGTATACGTATTTCGCAAGTAAGGCTAAAAAAGATGGTTATGTTCAGATTTCTGACGCGTTTGAAGAAACAGCCGCCCAGGAAAAAGAGCATGCCAAGCGGTTTTTCAAATTTCTGGAAGGTGGTGAAGTTGAAATTACGGCATCATTTCCTGCAGGTGTTATTGGATCGACTTTGGAAAACTTGAAAGCCTCGGCAGCTGGTGAAAATCACGAACATACCCAAATGTATCCTGAATTTGCAAAAGTCGCACGAGAGGAAGGTTTTGATGCGGTTGCGATGGTGTTTGATGCTATTTCTGTGGCTGAAAAGCAACATGAAAAGAGATTCAATGATCTGGCAAAAAATATTGAGGCAGGTACTGTTTTTTCAAAACAGGAAAGTGTAACATGGAGATGCAGAAACTGCGGATATGTATTTGATGGCAACGATGCACCTGAAGCCTGTCCTGCCTGTGCGCATCCTCAAGCGCATTTTGAATTATTAGGAGAAAATTATTAATTAACGAAGGAGGTTTTCTATTATGGCAGAAAAACTTGAAATATATAAATGTAATGTGTGTGGTAACATGGTTGAGGTCATTCATGCCGGCCTCGGAGAGCTCGTATGTTGTGGCCAGCCGATGACGCTTATGAAAGAAAATACAGTTGATGCGGCACAGGAGAAACATGTGCCAGTCATCGAAAAAATTGATGGCGGGGTTAAAGTCAAGGTCGGATCTGTGGCTCATCCAATGGATGAAAAGCATTTAATTGAATGGATTGAAATCATTGCTGATGGTAAAGCATATCGACAATTCTTAAACCCTGGCGATGCTCCGGAAGCAACATTCTCAGTTGATGCAGACAATGTTTCAGCTCGTGAATTCTGTAATCTTCATGGTGTTTGGAAAGCATAAGCCTTTTTATTCTGGGACGAAATAGATACTTTCGTCCCTATCATTTCTAAAAAATCATTTCGATAAAGGAACTCCAAAATGAAACGAAGAGAATTTATTAAAAATTCATCCATTGCAACAGTCAGTGCCATAGCTGGCAGTACACTTTCTGCGCCAGCTGTGTTGGCGAAAAAAAAATATCGTTGGAAGATGGTAACGACCTGGCCGCCTAACTTGCCAGTGCTTCAAACCGGAGCGGTTCGATTTGCAAAGCGCGTGAAAGAAGCCACAGATGGACGCATTCGAATTCAGGTATTTGCAGGCGGTGAATTGGTTCCACCATTGGGTGTTTTTGATGCGGTTTCCAGCGGCACAGTTGAAGTTGGCAGTGGGGCATCATATTATTGGGCCGGTAAAGTTCCTGCAGCACAATGGTTCTCAGCAGTTCCTTTTGGATTTAATCCACAGGGCATCAATGCATGGTTTTATAGTGGTGGGGGGTTAAAACTATGGGAAGATGTTTATGCCCCTTTTAACTTGATCCCCAGACCACAAGGTAATACAGGCGTTCAAATGGGAGGCTGGTTTCGCAAAAAGATGAATTCCATTTCAGATTTCAAAGGCCTCAAAATGAGAATTCCGGGTTTAGGTGGTAAAGTAATTGCGAAAGCAGGCGGAACAGTTGTATTGCTGCCAGGCGGTGAAATATTTACATCATTGGAACGTGGTGTTATTGATGCCACCGAATGGGTGGGGCCCATGCATGACCTTCGCATGGGATTTTATAAAGCAGCTAAGTATTACTATTATCCAGGGTGGCATGAACCAGGTACATGCCTGGAGGTCATGTTTAACAAAAAAGTTTATGAATCCCTTCCCAAAGATCTGCAAACAATACTTGATGCTGTCGCAATGGAAACAAATCTTTGGAGCCTTTCTGAATTTGAATCTGGAAATGGCGCTGCACTACAGGAATTGATTGCCAAACATAAAGTGAAATTGATCCGATTCCCTGAACCTTTACTTGAAAAATTACAACTCATGGCCAATGAAACTCTTGAGGAGGAGGCTGAAAAAGATGCAATGTCCACAAAGGTTCACAATGCTTTCAAAAAATTTAAAAAGCAGGTCGGTATATGGGGCTCAATTTCTGAAAATGCGTATTATAATGTTATTGCGGACAAATATCTTCTCAATTAAAGACCAGTTGTTCGTTTTGAGGTAATTTTACTGTAGAGACGTAGCATGCTGCGTCTCTACACGACCTTCTTTTATTGGACGATCAAGAAAAATAAGAGCCTCATTTAAAGAACTTTCCTAAGCAATCATCAGTTTTCGGGTATATTGTCGTCAATTTTTTGTTAATCTTGCTCTTATCTTTACATTTCTAAGAAATTGATTTCATGATGAAAATATAGTTGTTTTATTTTTTTTTCAAAATCTATTGACAATCTGACTATAAACTGGTTTATTTAATGAATGATATTTTTTTTATTTATTAATAAAAGAAGAGGCGTGATATGAAAAAAAATGTATACTGGATAACAATGTTCATGATGCTTTTTTGTTTGCCACTAAATGCATCATCGAACGATACCTATGATCTCGTTTTTGCAACGCAAGACTTCCCCCCATTTAGTTATCAAATTGGAAAATATGTCGCAGGACCGGCGGCAGATATCATTCGCGGCATCTGTTCAGATATCAATAAAACATGTACAATCTATTGCAAAGAATGGTCTGACGCACAAATGGATGTAAAAAAAGGCAAAGCGCATGCGATGTTTATGATCGGATGGAACAAAAACAGATCTTCATGGCTTCATTTTTCTCATCCCATCATTAGAACTGAATATGGTCTTTTTGTTCGGAAAAGTAATGCATTGGACTATACCATGCAAAATGATATTAAAGGATATAATGTTGGCGTTTATGGACCATCCAATACATCCCAATCTTTATTAAAAATTAAAAAATTGATTAAAGATCTGCGGGTTGATTTTAGCTCGGATAGCTCCACGTGTTTTAAAAAATTATCCAAAGGAGAATTAGATGCTGTTTATTCTAATAAATCAGTTGGACGAAGTTTGATTAACAGGTATCAGTTGAAGAATATCCGATATGCTGGACGTGATAAAACACTTGATTATTATATTGGGTTTAATCAAAAATATACGAGTCAAGCGATGGTTGATCAATTCAATTCAAGTTTTGAAAAAATGCACAAAAATGGCGTGATACAGGAAGTCCTAAGTATGTATGGCATGGACACTGCGGATATAAAATAAACACGTTTTTATTCAAAGTTACAAGACGTTAATAACCGAACGTCTGGTAATACTTTGCCAGATGTGAGGCATCAAAATAAATGAAAAACAACCCCCCCCCAAAAAAAAATTATTCTAGAGGAAAATCCGGTTATCGCCGAAAAAACACATCGTATAAGCGACGAAAAACAAGAATTTATGCAGGAAAAGACCCTGCATTAAAACAAGTATTTGCAGAAATAGGTGTTCCGGAAAGTCGTCCTTTTAAACCCGATCGGTATCAAATAGAAGCACTCGAAGAAGTTTGCGTAAACGATTGTCTGGTGACAGCGCCGACAGGTTCTGGTAAAACATGGATAGCGGTTGAAGCCATAGCCAAGGTTTTTGCGAAAGGTGGAAAAGCATGGTATGCCTCACCTCTCAAAGCATTGAGTAATGCCAAATATATCGAATTTTCAGAACGATTTGGCGCTAAAAATGTGGGTATTTTGACCGGAGATCGCAAAGAAAATATAACGTCTCCTATTATTGTTGGGACGACCGAAATATTCAGGAATCAATTATATGATTCAATGCATCGCGGTGAAAATATTGATGCAGAAATTGTGATTCTTGATGAAGCGCATTATTTGGGAAATGAAGATCGCGGTGTCGTGTGGGAAGAAATCATGATATATCTGCCTCAGCGAATTCCACTGCTTTTACTCTCTGCAACCATAGGTAATGCGCGTCAGATTGCAGATTGGCTGATATATATTCGCGGACGAAAATGCTCTGTTATTGAAGAAACTGTGCGACCAGTGCCTTTGTATAATTTGTTTTTTCATCCATCAGGTACCTTATACCCCTTGATAGAGCCTAAATCCATCTCAAACAGCATGTATAAAAAAGTAAAAGCCTATCTCAAAAAGCCCTATTATTTTACATCTTCACCACGTGCATTACCTCCCATGGGTGATGTGATCAGGGTGTTGAAAAATTATAATTTGCTGCCAGCCATTTTTTTTCTGAAATCCAGGTTTGACTGCAATCGGGCTGTTGAAATGTATAATGAACGGCTTGATGAACCTGCATCAAGAAAACAGGAACGAAATCAGCTTATTCTGGATTATATTCATCAATATCCAATACTGGCAGATCATGCACAAATGTTCAAGCTCAGGCGATTGGCAGTAGGCGCACACCATAGCGGTCAACTTCCCATGTGGAAACTCATTATCGAAGCCCTCATGACCAGAGGTCTGCTTGATGCTGTTTTTGCAACATCCACAGTTGCTGCCGGGGTAAATTTTCCTGCGCGAACAGTTGTGATCATGAATTCGGATCGTTTCAATGGCAGAGAATTTGTGCCATTAGATGCCACGCAATTTCATCAGATGACAGGTCGTGCTGGAAGACGCGGGGCAGATCAAATTGGGTTTGCAGTGACGATTCCTGGAAAATTCATGGATTTACCCTTGATTGTACAATTAAACCACTCGCCACCATCATATATTGATTCTCAGATTCATATTAATTTCAGTATGGTATTAAATCTGTTGCTTTCACATACACCAATGGAAATAAACCGGCTTTTGGAAAAATCCTTTGCAACATATTTAATCTTGAAAACAAGACGACTCTCACACAAAAAGAAAAAAGAGGCGCGCACCCGATTATGGCGAGAGTTTCAACGTCATATTCGATTCTTGCAAAAAGAAAACTTTGTCAATGAACAAGATGCTCTTACTGAAGATGGTGAATGGACTTCACAATTGCGTGTGGATCAACCTTTACTCATTGCTCAGGGATTTCGTAAACAGGTCTTTCCGAAAAATGACCCCGCATTGCTGGCGGCATTAATTGGGAGTTTTGTTAATGAGAAAGAATCTGATGATGATAAAGCGGAAGAATTGGCGCCACAAGAATTACAAATGCTTCATCAGAAAATGATTCATGAACTTAGACCATTGGCACGTCGTATGAGTATGCATGGTTTTACTGCCCGACCATTATATTTAAAGCCTGCACTAACAATTTACAAATGGGCAACAGGAGAAAACTGGAAAGATGTAGTCAAGTTTTCAGGCCTTGCTGAAGGCGATCTTGCGATGATGATCATTCGGACAGCAGATAACCTTCGTCATACGGCAACGTTAACAGAATACTTTCCGGAAGTAGCAAATACTTCCTATCAGGCGATATCATGTATTTTACGAGAACCAGTTGTTATGGATGCGCTTTATTCTGCCAAAGAGCCTGGATAGAAAGTATTCATACGTCTTAATAACAGTACCATGATGAACATAAATATTCTTGAATTGGCAGGAAAATTAACGCTAAATATATTTAGATATTATCCTGTTCTTTTCTTGACAATCTTGTCAATACTCCCCTTACACACAAAAATTTATGCAAAAGACAACAAGATTGTGGACATTCAAATCAGTCTACGAAATGGCCCGCTTGACCCTTCACCCATTCTCGAACGCGCAAGAGAACATATCGAATTGCACAAAGGAAAACCTTTTTCACAAAGTGATCTTTTAGAAACCATTTCATCATTAAAACAAACCCGAATATTCAAAGATGTTACAAGTGATCAAATCCATACACCCGATGGTGTGATTATTGTTTTTCAAATGACAGCCTGTAATGTGATCAAGGACATTCGAATCAGTGGTGCTTTCCCATTATTTGAGAGAGAAGTTTTAAATGTCATGACCATCAGCCCTGGTCAAATTTGGCTTGAAGATCGGGCAAACGTTCAGATTGACCGCATCAAAAATTTATATCAGCGAGAGGGATTTGTTGATTCAAACGTTGAAATTCATGCGAAACACGACATTCGTGATGGTTACTATGTTGTGGATGTTCTCATTGATGCCGGTCGCTGCGCCAGGCTAAAGAAACTCGATATTAATGGCAATCTCTATTCCAGTGATTTCATGTTACAGGCCAGAATGAAAACCTGGCAGGTATCTTATATCCCTGGAAATGCGGGTTGCTTTAAAGAGAACCAGCTTCGTAACGATGTGTTGAAACTCATGTCATGGTATCGAGAGAATGGTTTCGCTGATGTTCTCATTCGGTCAACAGTAGATAGGCACGACCAGCGGGTTCATGTAAAATTGAATGTCCAGGAAGGAACCCAATATCAGGTTCATTTTATTGGGAATCATTATTTTTCTCATCATCGCCTAAAAAAATGCCTGAGTCTTTTTACAAAAGGGAATCGAAACGACACCGCCTTACGTAGAAGTACACGCGCAATCCTTAACTTGTATCGTCAGGCAGGATTTTTAAATGCGAATTTGCATATTTCAAACTGGATGAAAATGAATGAAAAAGGCAATATTCAACATGTCTGGTTTAACATTTACGAAGGACCGCGAACCTGTATTGAAAAAATTGAATTTATTGGCAACCAATTGTTAACGAAAAAACAGATTCAAAAACAGATGAAAACCCAATTTCCAGGATATTTTGGAGATGTGCCGTTTCAACCGGGTATTCTGAACGAAGATATTCCTGCAATTAAGGAATTATATCAACGCCATGGCATTTTGCATCCGCATGTAAAAAAAGAAATTCAATGGCAACCCGATAAAACAAAGGTGATTATTTATATTCACATTGATGAAGGTACAGAAACGATATTGCGATCTGTTTCCTTCTCAGGAAATATTTCGGAGATTCAATCTTTTCAATTACCACAACTCTTAAACCAGCCATTAAATGAAAAGCAAATTAAAAATATCAGACAAATGATAGAAGCGCATGTTTCTGACCAGGGATTCCCCTATGTCATGGTAAAGGAAAATATCCACCTGACATCAGATCGCAGGAAGGCAGATATTATTTTTCATGTGTACAAAGGAAAAAAAGTACGTGTCGGACATGTGTTTTTTCATGGAAACTTCAAAACACGTCGCAGTGAGTTACAAGAAGTCTTATCAATTAATCGGGGGGATGTCTTTTCATTGTCCAAAACACTGAGGGCTCAACAAAACTTACGTGATATGAAAATTTTTAACTCTGTAAAATTATCGCCACTGGGATTAAAAGAAAAAAAAGACGAAATACATTTATTTGTCGAAGTTGAAGAAAAAAAACCACTGTTTCTTGAATTAGGTGGAGGGTATAAAACCGAAAAAGGCGCTTTTGGACATATCAAAATGGGAGACAAAAACTTGTTTGGTAAAAATAAAAGCACCTGGATTCGATTTGAACAAAGTGAAGTTGGCTATCATGGTGAGTTCAATATTCATGAACCGGATTTATTTGGTGAAAGAATTGACACGGGCTTTGCATATTATATTGAAAGATTAAAAGAGTTTAATCAAACATATGGTACTCAAACATATGGTTGGTCATTGAACCTGAATCGCGGCTGGACTCAAAATATCAGGAGTGATATCAATTTTAGATATGAGCGCCGAAGAAAATTTCTTAGAGAATTATTACAGGAAGATCAAGATTCTGGATTATCTGCTGAAGAGCTTCAACCCAGAAGTCTCATTGTCACGACGCCTTCCATCGTCTACGATAGCAGAAATTCATTTATCCGACCCAAAAAAGGCGTTTATGCCTCATACGCAATGGATATTTCGAAAGGCATCGCCAATTCTCTTGATGATTTTATCAAATATTATCTGGAAATACGAGGATATCATGCATTTCATGATTATTTAAATATTGCCTTGACAGGTCGATGCCAGAACATTCAAGCCTTTGGTTCACTTGAAAAAATACCTGAAGATCAGTTACTATATTTGGGTGGATCATCAGATGTGCGCGGATTTAAAGAAAACATGTTTATGTTTGATGAACATGACTCTCCTGTGGGAGGGGAATCATTCCTGTCGGGAAGTATTGAAGCACGTTTTGATGTGGGATTTAACTTTGAGATTTTTTGTTTTTTTGATGCGGGACAATTGCTTAAAATCAGAAAAGAGGTGCCGATAAAGAACTTGCGATGCAGTTCAGGTGGAGGGCTCCGCTACCATACGCCCATAGGTCCTATAGGGTTTATGTATGGGGTGAAAAACCATGTTTATGGCAATGAAGATAGGGGGCGCCTCCACTTTTCTGTGGGTTATAGCTTTTAATGATCTTGATAAACTAATTGTTACCGGTCAACATACTTTTCTTGAGATATTTATCAGCGGGTTTGTCACATAACCAAATGCCAAAAAGCGCTTTTTTAAACGCAAGCCCTTTGATTGTTCCTTTTAATTGACCATTTTTTGATGCCATCACCCCTTTTCCTGGAATATAGACCAGATCATAGACATCTCCAACTTCAATTTGTTCCTGAAAAATTGAAAGCAGCTGTTTTATTTCATTCGCAATTGGATTCGTATTGTTTCCTGTCGCATTTTCAAAGCCTGCATTGACTGCTTTGATCATTTTTTTGCTGGATATCATGCTTGAAACAATATGCATTTTTATGGCCATCGCCTGATCTGCATTGATAATGTTGTTTTGGTCAGCGCATTTTTGGGGAAGATACAATGCGCCAATATAAATTTTCATATAAAACTTGGTTCGATATCCTGCACCATTTAAAACCAGATTTTCTTTTCCGGCTTTTAGTGTGTCTGGAATATTGATATCTCCAAAATTAGCAGCAAATGAACTGGACAAAGTCAGTAGCATGATTGAAATGCCAATGATAAAGTGTTTCATAAAAATTCCTCCTTTTGGGTATTGTTTTACTGTAGAGACGTAGCATGCTAAGTCTCTACACGACCTTATTTTCTTCAAGCTTTCCTAATCTTTTTTGCGCCCATATTGACTCAAGACATTCATTAATACGTTTTTTTTAATGGGTTTTTCAATATAACGATTACAGCCTGCTTTTGTGGCTTTATTATCCTTATTGAACAACGTCTGAGCACTCACTGCAATGATCGGTGTTTCAGGAAGATGATTCTCTTTTTCCCATTGCCTGATCTGTTGGGTTGCCTCAAAACCATTCAGCTTTGGCATTTGCAAATCCATAAAAACAATATCATATTTTTTATTTTTATATTTTTCAACGCCTTCTTCGCCATCAGATGCAATATCTATGAGATGATCGGATTCATCCAACAGGGCTTGAAAAACGATTTGATTATTCATATTATCTTCAACAAGTAATATATCAAGCGGATCTGAGGTGGCAATGGTTTCATCATCAGGGGTAGATTCCAGAAATCCCAGTTCAAGAGGCACTGCAAAAGAAAAAGAACTTCCTTGATCAACGTTGCTATTCAGAATGATTGAACCCTTCATTATTTCGACAAGGCGCTTACAAATAGGGAGTCCTAGACCAGCACCGACATTGCTATTGCTGCCATTTTTAATTTGGCAGAACGTGTCGAAAATGGCCTTTTGTTTATTTTCTGGGATGCCGATTCCTGTATCCTTGACCTGAAAAAAGAAAAGCTGCGCGTTTTCTTCATTGGCTTCTGGTAAATCTAGATTTTTGAACTCTGGCAACATCGAAGTGGTGATTGTTAGTGTAATCGTTCCCTGGGGGGTGAATTTTAATGCATTATCCATCAGGTTGATAATGATTTGCTGTAATCGAATTTTGTCTCCCTTAATTTTAACTGGTAAGGTTTCCTGTATATTGTAAAGAATTGATACATGTTCATATTGACTTTTTTGGGCAGCCATTATTTCTTTGATTGTATCAATAAAAATGTTCAGATCAAATGGAACGACTTTCAATTCGATTGAACCGGATTCTAATTTGGTCAGTTGTAAAATATCGTTGATCAATGTCAGCAGATGATCACCTGCCATTTCAAAAATTTCAACATGTCTTTTTTGTTGATTTGATAAATCAGACTCTTTTAAGATTTCAGCCATACCGAGAATGGCATTTAAAGGAGTTTTTAATTCATGACTCATGCTGCCGAGTATTTCGGTGCGTGATTTCATGGCAACTTTAGCAGCTTCAGCATCTTTTTCGGCCTTAATGCGCATTTTCTTTTCAGTGATATCGACGAACGAGCCTTCATATAAAATTTTGCCATGCGAATCTTTTATCGCTCTAATATTAAAACTGACCCATATCCATGTCCCTTCTTTGCGAAAAAAACGTGTTTCAAAATTTTCGACAACTAAATTGTCATTTAACAGTTGGATAATTTTTTTCCGATCTTCCTGGTCTACATATAAACAATTATCATGATCAAGGATCATTTTTTGTAATTCTTCCTGAGAATCATAACCCAAAATATGTTTTGCAGCCGGGTTAACAGCAATGATCTTTCGCATTTCATCAACTTGAAAAATGCCTTCAATGGCATTTTCAAAAATGCCGCGATATTTTGCTTCTGCCTTTTCCAATTCAAATCGAGCGTGTTCTTTTTTTTGTGCATCAATTGATCTATAGTATAGCGTAATTGCAAGATATAAAATTAGACCAAATAAATAATTATAAGTCATTGTAATTATGAAACCATCATGGGTATATAAAAGGGTACACACAAGTGTAAACAGTATATTTATACTTAAATATAATAAAAAGCTACATCGGACATTATGACAAAGAGTGACTGATAAAAGGATGAGAGAAAGCATGATAATTGAAACGAATGTTTCCATTGTCAATGACGCAGGACGAAGGGAGGTGCCTGATATGAGTGTACTTATTGTATCCGCAACAATTTCAGAACCAAACATTGTTCCAACAGGGGTGTCAAACCAGTTTCGTGATGAATTGGACGTATCTCCAATGACAACAATTTTGTCTTTCACCCAATACAAGAGTTCCAAAATTTGTGCGTTGTCAGTTGCATTGGGAGAAATACGATTAAAATAATGGTCCGCATTGACATAATTCTTTGGATATTTCACATCTAAAAAGGGAAGAGCTGTCAGACCGATTGATTCATTAAGAAATTGTGAATTAACTGGAACAGGGGAGTAATCTATATATAAATCATTAAATTGATTGAGTTGAAACTGATGATCACCCAGATACAGGACCTGGTTTTCAATACGCGGGGAAACATTAAGATAACCTGATGCAGACAAAACTGCAAGCGGCCAGATATTATCTTTTTGTGCCAATGCGGGATATATTCGAAGCCGACTTAAAAAAGTTACGACAGCACTCGGTGAAATAATATTGACATAGCCTGTTGGACGATTTGGGGGGCTGACTTTCTCTGAAGGGTAAACAATTTCACCCGCAATACGATCAGAACTAAATTCAATATGTGAAGATAAAACGACATTGTCGTATGCAGGATCTTCAAGAATTCCATACAATTGAAGATCCTCTTCAAAATCAGGATGGTCAAAAGGCATTAAGATGTCTACAATAATTTGTCTTGCGCCAAGTTTGTGAACATTTTGAATAATGCTTGCCAGATCTGATCGCCTGAATGGTTTGGCTTTCGTTTCCTTATAGTATTTATCATCCAACGAAACTAAAACGACCTCACGTTTATGTGTGGAAGACACATAACGATAAGATGTTCGGATGAGTTGTCTGTAAGAAAGGGTTTGATCTTCAATCAATGATAGTATTTCATAGTATTCACAAGTGACTGTCAGGAATATAATTAATAACAGCCCCCAAATTTCACTTCGTTTAAATAAATATTTCATCTTTTATTGTCGTCGTTGATTGAAAAGTGTTCTTTCTTTTTTGGCAATGCGTTTCATGCCCAAATCTTCGTATACTTTGATTAAGAAAGGATAGATATCAGTGTCATACTTGCCATTTTCAAAAAAACGTAAATAATGATCCAATGCCGGAACCTTCAGTCCTTTGTCATCCATAAAATTGCCCAAGAGAAACCCCTGATCACTGATTTGTCGAACATTTTCTTCTTGAGCGGCAATTTGTTCAGATTGTTTTTCCGAAAGGCATATCACTGTAGCACTTTCTCTAAAACATTCTTTGTCATTGTTGATCGCACTGACTGTGTATTCATATTTTCCTGGTTTAAGCGTGTTTATATTGTATCGAATGATACTGTTGTCTGAATTGGAAATATCATAAGATTTTCCTTGAATCATTAAACGATAGCGATATTGGGAGTCTATACTTTCCCAGGCGAATGTTGGATATTGTTTTGATACGATCAGTACTTTCGGAAGTGTAAATTTGGGTGTACTGGATTTTGAACGTTGAACAGTGGTATATCTTTGAATTACAGCAAATTTTCGTTTCAAATTGTCCAGTAAGTTAAAGGTTTTAAGTTTTAATTCAGAAGCATTCCCAGCCAATAGTTCCAGATTACCTTCTTTAAGGATTGCCTGAGAGTTATTCTCAATATATTTGGTATAATGAGAATCATGAAATATCAGTTTACATGAACCATCTTTACCGGTTTTAACGTAATCCCCATTAAACAGGAGCTTATTTCGGTTAATCGGCGCCCATTGGTTCCCATCTTTACTAAAGGTGAGTGTTCCTGTTCCATTGACGAGTAAGGCAACTGGTGGATTTGGGCGGGCAATGGTTGGCGTTTGAAGTAAGCAACTAATGGGTATCAGAATTATCCATAGCATTTTAAAATGTTTCATCATTTCTCCTTCCTTTGAATATGGTAATAATGTTTGGTATGCCTGACAGATAAGATTTCTTCTGTCAGGATTCTATAAATCGGTTTCAACTGATATTAATTATCGTTATATTTTATTTACACTGGATATGTCAAGGAAAAATGCAGGATTTTATTCTCGGAAAAGATCTGAAAAACATATTCATTTCTCTTGAACTTATAAATAATATGATCGTGTAGAGATGTCGCATGCAACGTCTTTAAAGTACATTTACCTCAAAACGAACAATAACAATAATGGAGAAGTAATTTTTGGAAAATCCCTTAATGAGAGCCGGGTAGCCATTTTAAAATGGATTTCTTTTTATCCCCTTTTTCGTTTTGATTAAATTGCATTTCATGGAGTTTGTAATACGACCCTTTTTTTGCTAATAATTCATCATGTTTTCCTGTTTCTTTAATTTCACCATTGACCAGCACAATAATCCGGTCCACAGATCGAATGGTTGACAATCGATGTGCTATCATAAAGGTGGTTCGGCCTTTCATTAAATTTTCCAATGCTTTTTGAACAAAATTTTCAGATTCTGTATCCAGTGCAGACGTGGCTTCATCCAGAATAAGGATAGGCGCATTTTTGATTAACGCGCGGGCAATACACAGACGCTGCTTTTCACCGCCTGATAACAATCCGCCCAGTTCACCAATGCGTGTTTCAAATTTTTCGGGAAAGTTCTGAATATAGTCATAGGCATAGGCCGACTTGGCTGCTTCAATGATTTCCTCTTCACTGGCTTCAGGGTTACCATATGCGATGTTATTCCGAATGGTATCATTAAACAAAATGGGATCCTGGGTGACAATGGAAATTTGATTGCGCAATGATTCTATTGACGCTTTACGAATATCGATATCATCAATGAGAATAGCACCTTGCGAAATATCAAAAAAGCGTGGAACAAGGTTCACCAATGAGCTTTTTCCACCACCGCTCATGCCAACAATTCCTAATATTTCCCCTTTTTTGACATACAATTGAATATTTTTAAGCACCATTGTTCGATCATAGCGAAAAGATACATTTCTAAATTCAATATCATGGGGCGATTTGGGGATTTCAATGGGGTGATCACATTCAACGATATCTGAACGTACTTCAATGATATCAAAAATTCGATCTGATGCTGCCAGACCTTCCTGCAAGGCGTTATTGAATTCACTCAGTTTTCGGGCAGGATCATATAACATCAGCACAGCTGCCATAAATGAAAAAAATGTGCCAGGCGTTGAACTCCCGCTAATCACGCGATATCCGCCATACCAGATAATAAAAGCGATTCCCACACCAGCCAGAAATTCCATGACAGCTGAAGACATTTGGCGCGCGACTGCCGCCTTTATTTGCAATTTGAACAATCGCTCAGTCATGATAAAAAACTTGTTCTTTTCATGAGATTCCATACAAAAAGCCTTGACAATTTTGTTTCCAGCAAAGGTTTCATGTAAAAACGAACTGATATGGGCCATTGTTTCTTGTGTGCCTGTACTGACCTTGCGGACCTTTCGGCCATATTTAACAAATGGAATCAATGCCAGGGGAAGAACAAAAAATGCAAATGATGCCAGTTTCCAGTCACGATAAAAGATCACACCTGTCAGGCCAACAATTGTAAAACAATCTCGCAAGGCTCCTGTCACAGCTGTTGATACCATTGCTTTGACAATGTTGACATCATTGGTGATTCTGGAAATAAGGACGCCTGTTTTCTCTTTTTGAAAAAAGGTCAGTGGCAAGTCCATGATTTGGTCATACAAGAGGTTGCGTAGACGTCGGATAACTTCTTCACCCACATAGGTCATCAGATAAGATTGTCCAACAGTGCTGACTGCACGCAAAAAATAGATTCCCAATACGACCAGGGGAATAATTTTAAGCATGTACATGTCTTTTTTAAAAAAAATGTCATCCAACACGGGCTTGATCAAAAAGGCTGTCGCAGATGTTGTGGCTGCAACAATAATCATCATGAACATCGCAGAAAATAATCGCAATTTGTTGTCTTTGATCATTGCAATTATTTTTCTGTGGCGGTCTTTAAGCTGAAATTTCTTTTTTTTCATCGTATATCATGTCCAAAAAAATGATCTACCTGATACGTAATCCGGTTCATTTCACATTCAAGCTGATAACGAAGTTGTTCCTGATGTGCAGGGTTAGCATCAGCCGGTACATAAATAGGGTTGCCATACAACAGCAGACAACGTGAAAAAGGTCTTGGAATAATAAAGCGGTCCCAGGATTTCAGTACTTTCATATGACTGAAACTGCCTGTAACAGAGATGATGGGGTAACCGGTCAACTGTGCCAATCGAATAATGCCATGCTGAACCTTAAAACGCGGTCCCACTGGACCATCAGGAATCATGACACCTGGTCGATTACCCGATTTAAGTGCTTCTGCGATTTGATGAAGGGCTTCTTTCCCGCCACGTGTCGATGACCCGCGAATCGGTTCATGGCCCTGACGATAAATCACCTGAGCAATAATTTCGCCATCTTCAGACTGGCTCACCATAATTGCAGCGTGATAGCCTTTATGGGTATAACATACCGGTAATATGCGGGAATGCCAAAATACAAACAAAAAACGTTTGCTGTTCATCAGAGGGGCCACCTGATCCCAACCATGAATATCCATATGGATTGTCTGAAACAATGCGTCGATAAACCATTTTCCGGTAATGCCAACGATTCTCCATTTCATGTCTTTGCGAAGATGATTGGCATTAAAAATTGTATTGGGCATATGTTTTTTCCTTAATTCCTTATTGTATTTCATCCTTGGCCCAAACACGAAATCGTGTATTTCAATGTAACATTTTGCTCATATGGATGTTTTGGGGCACAAACACGAAAAATCGTGCAGCCCTTGATAATCCTCGGTAAATTTACTTTTCCATAAGAGTTAGAGTTAGTTAGAGTTAGTTAGTTAGTTACAATAATTTGTTTTGCGCCAAGTTTATGAACATTTCGAATAATGCTTGCCAGATCGGATCGCCTAAATGGTTTGGCTTTCGTTTCTTTATAATATTTATCATCCAATGAAACTAAAACAACATCACGTTTATGTGTGAATGGCACATAACGAAAAGATGTTCGGATGAGTTGTCTGTAAGAAAGGGTTTGATCTTCAATCAATGATAGTATTTCATAGTATTCACAAGAGACTGTCAGGAATATAATCAATAACAGCCCCCAAATTTCATTTCGTTTAAATATATATTTCATCTTTTATTGTCGTCGTTGATTGAAAAGTGTTCTTTCTTTTTTGGCAATGCGTTTCATGCCCAAATCTTCGTATACTTTGATTAAGAAAGGATAGATATCTGTGTCATACTTGCCATTCTCAAAAAAACGTAAATAATGATCCAATGCCGGAACCTTCAGTCCTTTGTCATCCATAAAATTTCCCAAGAGAAACCCCTGGTCACTGATTTGTCGAACACTTTCTTCTTGGGCGGCAATTTTTTCAGATTGTTTTTCCGAAAGGCATATTACTGTAGCACTTTTTCTAAAACATTCTTTGTCATTGTTGATCACACTGACTGTGTATTCATATTGTCCTGGTTTAAGTGTGTTTATGTTGTATCGAATGATACTGTTGTCTGAATTGGAAATATCATAAGATTTTCCTTGAATCATTAAACGATAGCGATATTGGGAGCCTATACTTTCCCAGGCGAATGTTGGATATTGTTTTGATACGATCAGTACTTTCGGAAGTGTAAATTGGGGCATACTGGATTTTGAACGTTGAACAGTGGTATATCTTTGAATGACAGCAAATTTTCGTTTTAAATTGTCCAGTAAGTTAAAGGTTTTAACTTTTAATTCAGACGCATTCCCAGCCAATAGTTCCAAATTACCTTCTTTAAGGATTGCCTGAGAGTTATTCTCAATATATTTGGTATAATGAGAATCATGAAATAGCAGCTTACATGAACCATCTTTACCGGTTTTAACGTAATCCCCATTAAACAGGAGCTTATTTCGGTTAATCGGCGCCCATTGGTTCCCATCTTTACTAAAGGTGAGTGTTCCTGTTCCATTGACGAGTAAGGCAACTGGTGGATTTGGACGGGCAATGGTTGGCGTTTGAAGTAAGCAACTAATGGGTATCAGAAGTATCCATAGCATTTTAAAATGTTTCATCGTTTCTCCTTCCTTATGAATGTGGTAATAATGTTTGGTATGTCTGTCAGGATTCTATAATTAGCTTTCAACTGATAGTAATTATCGTTATATTTTATTTACACTGGATATGTCAAGGAAAAATGCAGGATCTTATTCTCGGAAAAGATCTGAAAAACATATTCATTTCTCTTGAACTTATAAATAATATGATCGTGTAGTGATGTCGCATGCAACGCCTTTGCAGTACATTTACCTCAAAACGAACAATAACAATTATGGAGAAGTTTTTTTTGATAATGAATGAAGCCAATTATTTTCAAAATCAATGTTTGATTTATCAAAACTGGATATCAGAGTTATTGCAAAATTTATCAATAAGGAATAATCAAAAAATAAGTTCCTCATTTAATAATTGCTCATTTTGTTTTTGAACCATGATTACACTGAAGAAGATGAATAAGATGAATTTAAAGTGTTTTATTCATCTTATTCATCTTCTTCAGTGTAATCATGGTTCAAAAAACGTAAATGAACAGTTTGGTACGCATATGCCTGGTGTTTAATTAAAGAGTCAAGCATTTTGAAATGGGGAATTTATTTTTTGAGCATTCCTAAGCTATGATGATGGTCGCGTATTAACAGGAACAGATATTGTAAAGCTGTTAAAAACAATACCAGGTGTTGGAACACGTTTTGGCGAAATATTGATTTCTGAAGCAAGCCTTGATATTGAAAAGAGATTTGGTAATGCACAAGCATTAGAATCATTTGCAGGATTTGATCCGAGTAAAACAAGTATCAAGGCGCGTAAATGAAATTGTGCATGAGATCCATGTCTCGGAGGTTGACGAATCGGCTAAAATAGTAGTATCGGAAGCTATACAGGGATTAAGTTCAATAGCAGGGATTGGAGGAGCTTACAGTTTAAATCCAAATATTAAAGACAAACCAATAACAGAATTTGGCTTTAAAAAACGAATATGTAGCGTATTGATTATGCAGGCATAATAAATTTTAGTATGCTATGGTTTCGAATTATTCAGGGGACACTAATAGATGTTGAATGTTTCGGAAAAAAAACATATACAGAAGTTATTAATGGGTTAGTTGATACATCAATTCCAAGTGCATTTTTTGATACTTCAAAGCCATTAAGGCAGCTAATAACACAAAAATGGTTTGAAAATGATGCAGAATTATATGAATTATTTATATCGACTATAGCAATTGATGA
>Ga0272440_1000586_pt1 | contig 30796 bp, 29 predicted proteins | sample SSMMMBAug17_FD_192440 | JGI IMG/M metagenome (GOLD analysis project Ga0272440, IMG submission 192440) | Marine sediment archaeal communities from Little Sippewissett salt marsh, Falmouth, MA, United States - SSM-MMB-Aug17 | ecosystem: Environmental > Aquatic > Marine > Wetlands > Sediment ... | reverse complement strand
ATGTAGGGGCGAACCTTGTGTTCGCCCTCGAACTAATAACGTTTTCGTTCCTATGTACGATGGGCGAACACAAGGTTCGCCCCTACACGTTCTTGGCACATAAGTAAATGGGGAATTTATTTTTCGAGTATTCCTAAACGGACCAATATCCATGACACAAAAAGGAGGTATTTATGAAATGTCCTGGCCAGGATACAAGGTACTGGAAATCTGGGGCAGTTTTTGAAGTCAAATGCCCCAAATGTAATCATCCAGTTGAATTTTTTAAAGATGATACATCCCGCATATGTGGCAATTGTCAACACCGGTTTGTCAATCCCAAAATGGATTTCGGATGCGCAGCTTATTGTCAATATGCTGAACAATGTATAGGAAATTTGCCCCCCGAACTTCTGGCACAAAAAGAAAGTCTTTTTAAAGATCGCGTGGCCATTGAAATGAAAAAATATTTTGGGAAGGATTTCAAGAGAATTGGTCATGCCAGCAAAGTAGCAAGATATGCCCAGGCAATTGCCAATCAGGAAGGTGGCGACATGGCTGTTATTCTTGCATCAGCTTATCTGCATGATATCGGTATTCATGAAGCAGAAAAGAAATTTCAAAGTACTGCTGCACGATATCAGGAACAAGAAGGCCCGCCCATTGCCAAACAGATTATGGAAAAACTGGGCGCGAAACAAAGCTTGATTGATGAAGTTTGCGATATCATTGGTCATCATCATCATCCACGCGATACAGAAACGCTTAATTTTAAAATTCTTTATGATTCAGATTTAATCGTCAATCTTGAAGCACAACATAAAGAAAACCCCATTTCTCCAGAAAGGCTGACACAAATTATCAATAATAATTTTTTTACAGAACAAGGTCGAAATGAAGCAAAAAAAGTATTCTTTATATAAAGGAGTTATATAATGAAAGTAAACAGAAATATCATTGAGATTGATGAATCAAAATGCGATGGCTGCGGCCAATGTGTCCTGGCTTGCGCCGAGGGAGCTATTGAAATCATTGATGGCAAAGCTCGGGTGGTAAAAGATGAATTTTGTGATGGTCTTGGAGCCTGTCTGGGAGAATGTCCTCAGGATGCTTTAAAAATCATACAGCGTGAAGCAGATGAATTCAATCCTGAAGCGGTTGAAGCGTACCTTGAACGAATGAAAAGCCAATCGACCAAAAAAGAGGATACCCTTGCATGTGGATGTCCATCCGCCCAAATCCAATCCTTTGGCCATTCAGCGCATAAAATGAATACGACCTGTCAAACGCATGCCCCTTCTAATCTGGGCAACTGGCCGGTAAAAATAAAGTTGATCCCATCAAATGCATCATTTTTAAAAAATGCTCGCTTGCTTGTTGTTGCTGATTGCGTTCCACTGACATTGCCATCTCTGAATGAAACGTATTTAAATGGAAATGTTGTGATGATTGGATGTCCAAAATTTGATGATCGTGATGAATATGTCAATAAATTTGTTGAAATTTTCAACATCGCACAAATAAAGCATATTACCATTTTATATATGGAAGTGCCTTGTTGTTCAGGGTTGCCGATAATTATTGAAAAAGCCATGAATATTTCTGGAAAAAGCATCCCGGTTAAGCAACAGGTTATTGAAATCCAATCCTTCCAACAAATATGATTGACATATAATGTAAAAGTGATGTAAAAAAAGCGGTATAGAAAAGGTTAAGAAAAATTCAATATTATGGATTAATCGTTCACTTTTTTTCCAATAAGAATGAGATAATTCATTTTAATTCTGAAATATCTTTTCATTCTAATTCGAAAAAAACGAGATGGAGTCGTATTATGAAACTTGGCATTATCGGTCATTCTGGTTCTGGTAAAAAAACATTGTTTGAAGCTTTTACAGGTTTATCCATTTCAGCATCCCAAAAACAAGAGGATCTTGTTGGTACAGTGACAGTGCCTGATGAAAGAATTAATCATTTAAGCCAGATTTATCAACCTAAAAAAACAATTTATGCGCAGGTTGCGTATTATTTATCAGCACATATTGCGGGCCCAAAAGAGGTACAAAAAGCTGAAAGTGTCTGGTCTGGTTTGCGCAACTGTGATGCTTTGATTCACGTTGTTCGAAATTTTAAAATGTATGGCATGGATGACCCCACGCCTGAAAAAGATTACCTTAAACTTTCTGAGGATATGATACTGGCTGATTATCTGGTGGTTGAAAAACGAATCGAACGTATTCAAAAAGAAAGAAACAAAAAAAATGTAGGTAATAATGAATTGGACTTGTTGAATCAATGTTTGAGCATGCTTGAAAAAAATCAGCCCATCCGAAATAATAAAGAACTGGCAATGGCACCAGAGTTGAAAGGATTTGCATTCCTTACTGCTCGCCCTACATTAATATTATTCAACAATGCAGATGAAGACAATGCATTACCCGAACTTCCAGAGTGCATGGCAAACGAAACAGTTTTACCGATTCGTGGAAAATTGGAACAGGAATTATCTCAAATGACGCCCCAGGAAGCGGCTGAATTTTTAGAAGAGTTCGATATTTCAGCATCAGCGATGACACGCATTATCAGTGCATCATATGAGTTGATGGGGTTAATTTCGTTTTTTACTGTTGGTGAAGATGAGGTTCGTGCCTGGACCATTCCAAAAAATTCGCCTGCGGATGAAGCTGCTGGCGCAATTCATACTGACTTTAAAAAAGGTTTTATTCGTGCGGAAGTCTTATCATATGCGGATTTTATTGATGCCAACAGTAAATACGCTGAAGCGCGAAAAAAGGGTACAGTAAGATTGGAAGGTAAAAACTATATTGTGAATGATGGTGATATTATTCATTTTAGATTTAATGTATAATTAATAATTTAACAATTTTTTTTTGGTTCGTCCAACTAAAACGTGAACGTAAAAAGGAGATTTATTGAAATGAAACGATTTTATGTGTGTTTGTTATTGAGTGTCAGTATTATTTTGTTGCTGGCAAATGGTGCATCGGCGAAAAAACCTTCATTGTCTAAATGGAAGCCCGCATTTGATTCATCAGGTGCAAAATACAGATGTATTGTTTCCAATGTATCACATCCAGTGATCAAAGGCGTTTATGCAGGCTTTGCCATTCGTGATGAATTATGGAAACGATCAAAAGGCCAAATTTTTATAGATTTTAAACCTTTTTCCATGCTTGGTGGAGAAGTTGAAGTTTTAAACCAGCTTCAAATGGGTGCGATTCAAGGAATGGGTTGTAGTTCAGTCGCTGCGACAAACCTGGGGCCAAGATTTGGCCTGGTTAATCTGCCTTTTTTGATTAATTCTTTTGAAAAGCTTGATCGTTTTACAGAAAGTGGTAAATTGTTTGTTCATTTTATGCGCGCAATGGATCATCAAGGCATCGTCGGCCTGGATATTACAGGCTATGGAAACTATGGATGGGCAACAACGAAACCGGTTCGTTCTATTGAAGATGCCAGGAAAGTTAAATTTCGCGTTGCAGAAGCTGCTGTGAATCAAATGCTTTACAAACAATGGACAATCAATCCGGTTGTCATGCCCTGGCCTGATGTACCGGTTGCCCTTAAACAGGGGGTTATTACAGGACTTGACCATACACCAATGGTATGTAATATTACGAAAAAATTTGAAGTAGCAAAATATTACACCTATGTTAATTATGCCCAGGGGTTATTTATCTGGATTTTTAATAAAGAATGGTTGAACAGCCTTCCACCGAACCTTCAGCAAATTTTTATCAAAACTGTTCATGATGTGTGTGCGTCAATTCGAAAACAAACACGTGAACAGGAATTACAGGAAATTGAAAAAGCGAAAAAAGCGGGCATTACATTTATCAAATTGTCTGATAATGAATTAGATTTATTGAAAAAACGCGGACATGCTGTCCATGAGCGCTATAAATCTGAAATTAACGCCCTGTATGATGGTGATATCTATCGACCAAAGGATTATTTAAGGGAAGTTCAAGACTTTATGGGCTATAAACCATAAATGCTGAAAATGAATATTGCTATAACAGCTCTGTTTGGATTATTTCAACAGGGCTGTGTTTCTAAAAAAAATATAAGAGAAAAACATGCGAAAAATACTAAAAACTGTCGATAAAATCCTATCTTTTCTCGAAGACTGGACCTTATTTATTGCAGTAATTATTGCCTTGGTTGCACTATTTTTGAATGTTGTGCTGCGATATGGTTTTAATTACTCGTTGGCATGGTCTGAAGAACTGGTTCGGGAGGTTATCATTTATACCACATTTATAGGATGCAGTGTGGCAATCAAAAATAGATCAATGATAAAAATAGATGCGCTGGTTCAATTATTTCCTGTTCTTAAAACACCGCTTAATTATTTGAGCCATCTGGCAACAATTATTTTTTCCAGCATGGTCATCTACTATGGATGGCTTATGGCTGCACGCCAGGTAATAACTCATCAAAAAACAATCATTATGCAGATCCCAAAAGTATATTTATATGCCATTTTACCTGCCATGGGTATACTGATGCTTATTCGAACAATTCAAGTCATGTACATTGATTTAACCAATGAAGAATTATAATTTTTAAAAGGAGAATGGCATTATGGAAAGTAATTACCTAATTATTGGGTTGATTTTACTGGGCTGTATGGCATGTTACATACCGGTTTTTATGTGTTTATTTTTTACTGCTGTCATTGGTTTTTTAATTACTGGCAAACCAATTTTATTTTTATTTAACAGCTTTTTCTTGAGTATGGACAAATTTGCGTTGGTCGTGGTATTGTTTTTTATTTTATGCGGTAATATCATGACAGCCGGCAGTATTGTTGATAAATTAATTAAAGTTGCCAATGCTTTGGTGAGCTGGTTACCCGGTGGGCTTGGGATGGCAGCGATTATCGCATGTGGTCTGTTTGGTGCAATTTCTGGATCTACAGTTGCTACAGTTGTTGCTTTGGGCGGTTTTATGATTCCAGCACTTCTTGAAAATGGGTATGATGAACAATACACCCTGGGCCTCATGACAACTTCTCCAAATCTTGGAGTGATTATCCCGCCCAGTATTGGTATGATTTTATACAGCATGATCAGCAACGTTTCATTAGAAGGACTTTTTTTAACAGGCTTTGTTCCGGGTCTGTTAATCATTTTGGGCGCCTGTTTATATACCTTTCTCATTTTCCGAACAAACACAACAATTGTTCGAAAGCCGATTCCTGACTTTAAAAATGTACTTCAGGTCTTAAAAGAAGGTTTCTGGTCATTAATGCTTCCAGTCATCATTTTTGGCGGTATTTTTTCAGGCGCATTTACAGCCAATGAAGCTGCTGTTGTGGCCTGTGTGTACGCATTTATTGTTGAATTGTTTATCCATCAGTCAATCAAGTTTTCAGATGTGAAAACCATTACAGTTAATTCAGCAGTAACATCAGCCACTTTATTAATTATTGTTGCGGGCGCTACATGTTTTGGACGCTATTTAACATTTGAAAATATCCCCGGCCAAATTACAGAAGCAGTTTTGCAAAGCATTCAATCACCTGTAGTCTTTCTTTTTGCAATCAACATATTATTATTGATCATTGGCATGTTCATGGACATTATTTCAGCGACCTTGATTTTAGGGCCTGTCTTTATTCCTATGTTAGAGGCGTTCCAGGTCGATCCGCTTCATTTTGGATTAATCATGACTGTCAATCTGGCCATAGGGTATTGTACGCCGCCTATGGGGGTCAGTTTGTACATTACAGGTTCTATTGGCAAGAGAGACTTGATATTTGTATCAAAAGCTGTTGTGCCATTTTTAATTATCCAAATATTTGTTCTGATTTTAATAACGTATTTGCCGGATATTGTTTTGGCATTGCCCAGAATGATGGGATTTGCATATTGACAGTAAAAAAAGATAATAAAACAATCTTTGTTTGCCAGACATGTGGTTATCAAAGTCGCAAATGGCTGGGAAAGTGTAATGAATGCAATACTTGGGGAAGCCTGGTCGAAGAGATCGAAATCAAAAAATTGTCAGGCAAAACCCAAAAAAAACAAACGAACAAACCAGTTTCCATTGATAATATTCACTTAGAACAAGATTATCGTTTGAAAACGCACATTGAAGAATTTGATCGGGTTTTGGGTGGCGGTCTGGTTCCTGGCTCCCTTGTGTTGGTTGGTGGTGATCCAGGAATTGGCAAATCGACATTGATGCTTCAAGTCCTGTCAGGTCTGGCACGGGCAAACCGCAAAGTTTTGTATGTTTCGGGCGAGGAATCGGTGCGACAAATTAAAATGCGTAGTGACCGATTAAAAACCTCTCATGAAAATATGTGGATTGTTTCGGAAACAAATCTAACCGCCATTCATCCAATGGTCGATTCAGTTGCGCCTGATGTTTTGGTTGCTGATTCAATTCAAACATTGTACAGCCCGGACCTGACAGCCGCGCCCGGGACAATCAGTCAGGTGCGGGAAGCAGCCATGCAAATCATGCGGCTCGCTAAAAATCGTCATGTGCCAGTTCTGATAGTGGGACATGTGACTAAAGAAGGCGCAATCGCCGGCCCTAAACTTCTGGAACATATGGTTGATACCGTGCTATCCTTTGAAGGTGACCGCAATCATGTGTTTCGAATTTTAAGAGCGGTCAAAAATCGTTTTGGTTCAACCAATGAAATTGGTGTCTTTGAAATGAAAGATGCTGGACTTGAAGAAATCAAGAATCCATCAGCAGTATTCTTATCAGATCGACCTGAAAATGTACCGGGATCTGTCGTCACAGCAAGCATGGAAGGTACACGTCCCATTCTTGTTGAAATTCAGGCCCTGGCATCAAGAACAGTTTTTGGCAATCCAAGACGTACAGTACTGGGGATTGACAGTAATCGCGTGGCTGTATTAGTGGCTGTTGCAGAAAAAAAAGCAGGATTAAATCTTATACAGCACGATATATTTGTCAATGTTGCAGGCGGTGTCAAAATTGATGAACCTGCTGTTGATATGGGAATTCTGACAGCGATTGCATCCAGTTTTTTGGATCAATCTGTACCCAATCATACTGCTGTTTTTGGCGAAGTTGGCCTGACAGGCGAAATCAGGCCGATCAGTCGTTTGGAAATGCGCGTGTCTGAAACATCAAAAATGGGTTTTCAACGCTGCCTGATTCCTTTCAGTAACTTGAAACGCATGAATCAAAAAACAGACATTGAATTAATTGGCATTCGTGATGTCCAACAGGCCATGTTATATTTGTTTGAATAATGAAAAAAAATAAAAAAAATTTATGGGCAGATCATTATACCAGCAAGGCAAGAAAAGAAAAATACCCGGCTCGATCAGTATATAAACTTAAGGAAATTCAAAGTAAATTTAAGTTGCTGCGTCCTGGAGATTCTGTTCTGGATCTGGGATGCGCACCAGGTTCATGGACATTGTTTGTTTCAGAAATAGTGGGTAAATCAGGTTTTATTACTGGAATTGATCTGAAAAAAGTAAACATAAAAATCAATGTGCCGCATAACGTTGTAACAGATGATATCTTCTTAATCAAAGATTGGAATGAATTATCTGGCGCGCCATTTGATGTGGTATTAAGTGACATGGCACCCAATACAACTGGACGAAAGGATGTTGATGCATTGCGATCATTTCGGTTGTGCGAAATCGCAATGGCAATGGCGCAGAAGTATTTAAAATTCGGCGGTCACTTTGTTTGTAAAATATTTCAGGGAGAAGATACTCAAGATATGATTAATACTGTCAAAGATTACTTTACGACCTGTCGCTTGTTTAGACCGAATACAACACGAAAATCAAGTAAGGAGTTGTATATTGTTGGCATGAATCGTGTTAAGGAATGCTCGAAAAAATAAGTAAATGGGGAACTTATTTTTCGAGTTTTCCTAAGTAGGTAAATATATGAAAAAGTATGCATACTTCGGATCAAAAGCAACTGCTGGATTATGTCAGCCAATTATTGCAATGATGCCGCCGCATGAAACTTATATTGAAACACATCTCGGCGGTGGCGCAATAATGAAACGTAAACCACCCGCTTTACAAAATATCGGCATTGATCTCAATAAGAAGGCACTGTATGAATTTGAATGTGACTATCCAGTAGAAAAGGTGTATGGATGTGCACATCAATTTCTATCAATGTATAACTTTAATGGACGCGAATTAGTGTATAGTGACCCTCCTTACATTCTGCACACACGAACTTCAAAGCGTCGGTATCGTTTTGAATACAGTGAACAAGACCACATTGATCTGATAGATATTCTAAGAGAACTGCCTTGTTATGTGATGCTCTCAGGATATGCATCTGATCTTTACGATTTACTACTATATGATTGGAATACAATTGAAATGCAAGTAATGAATCAGGGGGGCGTTCGCACAGAAAAACTCTGGTTCAATTTTACTCCGGACAAGGTTCATTGGTGGCGATATGCAGGTAAAGACTTTACAGATAGACAGCGTATCAAACGCAAGGCCCACAATTGGGGAAAACGCTACCAAGATCTGCCACGTATCGAGCGTTTAGCAGTACTTTCCATGATCATGAGAGTTGAAGCCCAAGAGGAAGCAGATGCCAAAAATATGAATAACGAATTTTTGCATTTAGAAACCAGAAAAGTGAGGCGTAAGAGCCCATAGGGCAAACACAAGGTTTGCCCCTCGAAAATGGGATTAATTCCTATAATCCCCCATAATTTTTTTAATCTCACCGGATTTGATCATCTTGTAGATTTCGGAATCAAAAGCCTGCATAAAATCAAACTGAAATGGAAACGTACCCTTCTCTCGGGCAGTTCTTGAATAACCAATGTAAACTGGATCAACACCAATAATGGCCCCTTTTTTTATGCGTGCCATTTTATCTGTATATTTACCAGACAGTTTAAGTTTAGCAAATGCATAATCAAAGGCGGTATCTTCCATCATAATACATTGAACTCTACCAGCACCCAATTTCAAAATATTTTCAGCCGAACCTTTTGCCTCTTGATAATGTATCTTTTTTTCCTTGACCAGTTTTCTGAACTCAGCACCTCCCCAACCATCATATCCTGAAACATTTCCAATTCTTAATCCAATATAATCTTCAGGCCAGTTATATCTTTGGGTTTCAAGAACTTTTTCGTTACAAACTGCGGTAATGGTTTCTTTATAGAATGCCAGAGAATATGGATGAAGATAGGGCCAGTCATGGCCATGAAAAAATGCAGGCGCAAGACCAAAACCTTCTCCAGTTTCCATAAGATGTTTTCCACGTTTCCATGGTATGGGCCTCATTGTAACATTATAATTTTTCATCCTGGAGAATGCTGTCTTTAGTACATTAATATAGATACCTTCAGCTGCTCCATTTTTTCCTTTAAAACTAAAAGGTTTGTAAGCATCATCCACATAAATGGTTACATCCACAATCTCACAATAAGCGGGTAAAACCATAGCCAACAGTAAAAACACGATTAGTAATTTTTTCATTAAATTTCCTCCCTTTTTTAATTATTTAAGGCTAACTTAACACATCAATTATTATGAATACAATGCATTTTTTGTTATTCTGATTGTGCTGATTGTTTTGTTTTTATATTTTTAATCGTTTTTTTTAAGAAAGTCTACAAAATATGCCATAGAAAAAAATAATTTCAGCAAAAACGTATTAAAAAAAACTTATCTGAAAATAATTAAGCTTTTGTTAGGTAAAAAAAACTGTTATCTTTAGACAAAAAATGGGATATCCCCGACATCCTAAATACAATTATTTGTAATAATTTCAACAATAAAAACAGGAATTAATTAAATTGACACCACTACGCATTCAAAGAAAAAAATGGTTTTTATCATTTGAAGAGCGGTATTTTGAGAATGTCTCGACTGTGCCTCATGATAAGGGGTTAACGATTTATTATCAGGCACCAGATTTTTCGCAAAATCAAAAATCTTTGGAATTTAAAACATCTCATATAGACCTGACACGATCAGAAGATCAGTTGCTTAAAGATATGGCTAAAAATACACGTTATGAAATAAATCGTTTTTTTCGCAAAGATAAACTGGATTGTCAAATCATTGCCAATCCACAGGATTCCGATGACCTCTCTTTGCCAGATCGTTTTGAACGACAAATTGATTTGTTTCGAAAAAATCCACGTTTTATTATTGTCGGAACAGATTTGGCCTTTATTAATGAAAATGATGACGTTGTTGAAAAAAGAACATGTTCGCGTAATAAATTTCAGGCGATACAAAGATTGGGTCAATTATCTGTCCCCTTTGGACATGGTTCAATAATGATTCGTAAAAGTGCTTTTGAACAGGTCAATGGATATGATGAATCTTATCCGGTCAGTCAGGATTTTGATTTGTTATTGAGATTAAGTCAACTGGATGGTGAAATGGGAAGTGTCCCTGAAATCCTATATCAATGGCGTGTACACCCCAAAAGTGTGACCTCAAAAAAATGGTGGGTTCAACTCATGCAGGTCGTAAAAGTACATAAACATGTCAGGCATATACTTCCAAATGCATATAGCAATAAAAACTTTATCAGATTTTTATGTACCAAATTATTGGTTGGTTTTTCTTATACCCTGTTTTCTCCAGAGGCATTTTATCATTATCGAATGGCGGCGCAATCTTTTAATGATAATGTGGAGTTGGCCCAAACTTACTTTGATTTTGCCAATCAATCATCTCGAATTTCACTTCCCTCAGGCGCATTACCAATGTTTGCTAAATTATTGAAACTGAAGCATCATTTGATTTAACGCAAATAATCAGCAACTTCATCTAAGATATCATCCAAATTAAAATGCGGTTTAAATCCAGTATGTTTCGCAATTTTTTCGATTCCTGGTACGCGACGCTGCATGTCTTCAAAATCTTTTTCAAAGGCTTTTTCATATGGAATGTATTCAATCTTAGATTCTGATTTGGTTTTACTCACAATTATATTTGCCAGATCCTTTATTGATATTTCCTCTATTCCACCTATATTAAAAATTTCTCCAATGGCAGATTGCGTATTCATCAAAGCAATTAATGCGCGGACAACATCTTTTACATGAGTAAATGTGCGGGTTTGAGAACCATCACCATATACTGTTAAAGGTTCGTTGTTCAGGGCTTGTTGTACAAGTCGGGGGATAACCATGCCATAAGCGCCAGTTTGACGTGGACCTACAGTATTAAATAATCTTGTGATAACTATTTCCAAAGCATTCATACGATGATATGCAATAGCAAAGAATTCATCAATTAGCTTGGATGCTGCATAACTCCATCGAAATTTGCTTGATGGCCCATAGATTAAATTATCAGTTTCTACAAGTGGTGCATGTAAGTGCTTGCCATATACCTCTGATGATGAGGCAATCAAAACCTTTTTCTTAAATCTGGCACATAGTTCCAAGACTTTTTCTGTACCTTGAATGTTTATTTTGATGGATTTAAGAGGATTGTCCAATATATACTGGACACCTACCGCTGCAGCCAGATGATATACCACATTACATGTACCAATTAGATCAAGCATGGTTTCATGGTTTAGAATACTTTGATTATAAAAGAATAATCGTGTGCTATCCGGGTATTTTTCCTTTAGCAAGTTAATGTTGTCTATACTGCCTGTGGATAAATCATCAATAATATAAACTTCTTCACCCGCTTCCAGCAATGCTTCAGCAAGGTGAGATCCGATAAAACCTGCGCCACCTGTTATTAAAATTCTCATTTTACATGCCCTGGTTATATGTCATAAAAAAAGGTTTTATGGCATACAACCATAAAACCCTTCTAAAAAAATTACCGATTTCAATAAGTCGGGACGAGTGGATTTGAACCACCGACCCCAGCGTCCCGAACGCTGTGCTCTACCAGACTGAGCCACGTCCCGAAAATTGTTTGAGTTTATAATGCCATTAATAAATGTTTGTCAATAAAAAATATTTATTTGAACAACTTATTTTCGAACACCGCATTGATAAAGCAGCTTCCATTATCTGGATCATTTACTAATACTGGTGTAGAAGGTGAATCATCTGGAATATTCGAAACTGGAATCCCTGGACCTGATGGGTCCACAATGACACCATTAGCAACGCCATCGGCATCGCTCATGCCACCATCTTTTAGAATGAGCGTCACAATTTTTCTGTCCATTGATATCTGTGGCGTAAATGACTGCCATCCATTTTGATAATCGTATGTGTACCAGATTGCCTTATCGGGTAATGGATTTGAATAATTGGCTGTCACTACCGCAATATCTCCAGGACTGTCAACATGAATTTTAAATGCAATCATACCAAAAGGTAATTTCGCTGGCCGATTATACATTTCAGCAATACTTATTGAAGGGTTTACAGTACGTGCCATTGTTATTGTATATTGATCAGGAGATTCGCTTCGAATGCCAACGTCAACATCTCCTACAATAGATTTCAGAGATTTGATCGAATCCTGTTGATTATCAAAAACGCCATCATTATCAAGATCAGTATCATCAGATACTTTCTGATCAGCAGGGACACCATTAACATAGTTTTCCAGGTCGGTTGTCTGGAAAGAGGCAACATTCCATAAAGAGGGTTCATCATAATTATCGTAATGGCGTACCCGCCAATAATATGTTGTATCAGGATCTAACACAAATCCAGGAATAACGAGATCTAACTGAGTACTCATTGTCTTTAGATCATAAACCAGGGTATCAAAATCGCTTTGTTTACTTAATTGCCAATCAGTCGCATAATGGGTGTCAGTTTCATTTAAATCTTCAAAAGGGCCTGTTTTCAATGTCGGAGTGAGTGCAGTCTCCTGATCCACTGGAAAAAGCAGCGTTGGTGCAGATGGCCAAAAGTTCAATGGTGGCGTACCATTCATGTATTCGTAAATGTTACTGATACCATCAGAATCAGGGTCATCATTGGCACTATACTTCAATTCTGGAAAACCATATTCAATTTCCCAGTCATCAGGCATGCCATCATCATCATCATCAAGATCAGCATTATTGCCAATGTGATCGCCATCTGTATCAAGCCATTCTTTTGGATCATCAGGAAAGGCATCTTGAGAAGCAGGATATCCATCATTATCATTATCCACATCCGCTTGAATTAAGATGGGATCTGGTAAAAACGATTGGTTCAACTCTTCTGATGCACCCTGTCTGTAAAAAAGTTTTGCCCGAATGATCTGGTCAGATTTCGCATAAGACGACACTTTTAAGTCATATGTGAAATTCAGTTCTCCAGGATATAAGTTATTTATCCATCCAAAAGATACAGTGTTTTCATTTATTTTTGGCGTTATTTCTGAGGCATTTTCTCCTGATGTTTGCAAAAATTCCCAGCCATCAGGCATTGTGACTGTCATTCCCAGGGCAGTTAATGTGTAACCACAAATGATGTCAACTTCAACAGTAATGGTTTGATTTGCAGTAAAAAAGGTTGGTGCCTGGTGAATGGTTGTGATTTGTGATGTTTCAGCATGGCCATTGCATACCGGTTGTAGGGTTAATAATACGATAGCATAAACAATACAGTATCTTAAGAATTTCATAATTTCCTCCGAACTAAAAAACAAAATAATTACATGTCATGTTTTACTCAACAATAGTTTTTAATGTGGTAATAAACAATCTGGTAAGGAATGCAAAAAAAAATAAGTTCCTCATCTTCTTCAGCGTAATCCAGGTTCAAAAAAAGGAATGCAATTTATTAAATGAGGAACTCATTTTTTGAGTATTCCTAAGATGAAAAAACTGACCACATAATAAACAGATTATGTGGTCGTTTTTTTATAAAATGAATTCAAATATGTTTTCTATCTGTAAGGACTTGAAACAGTTGTTGTCGTGGTTGTTGTTGTCGTTGTTGGAATGTCCCAGGTAACTGTTGTCGTGGTTGTTGTCGTTGTAGTGGTGGTTGTCGTAGTTGTAGTGGTGGTTGTCGTTGTTTCTTCCACATCTTCATCATCTTCTTCCTGAACAGGTTCATCACCTGTTGTTGTTTCATCAAGAATTGGAACTACATATTTATTAATATCAACCTCTGGAATTTCATCTTTAATTTTCATTAAAGATTCTGCAACGATCTTTTTGTTGTCGCCACTTCCTTTAATTGCACCAGATATACTGGCTTCAATGATAGGTGTTGCTTCAATAGCAGTTGTTGATATTGCGGATTTAATAGCAGTAATATAGCTTTTTGTCGCAGCCTCTATTGCAGCAGCTTGAGCAGCCTCAGACTGTCCGCTGGCGGCAACCGCTTCAATTGTGCCTTTTACAATCCCCTCAGATGCGCCTTCTGTCAGATCCATCATGATACCAACATCACTGCTGCCAGCAGCTACCATTACAACACCATTGGCAGTACCAACAGAAACCGATTGCACAATTTGATTGACTGGTATGTTTGCATTTGTCGCCACATATATGGCATTTTTGACAATTGTTTTGGATGCAATACCTGTATTTTGTTTGACATCCATTCCAACCTGTGCAGTTGTTTGAATTGTGCCTACAATAGCGCCCTGGCTTGCTTCCTGAATAGATTGGGCAACATCATCGTTCATTTCTGTTGCAAACTCAACAACAGCTTCCATTAACTGTTTTGAAATGTCATTGATATCCATTCCATGATTCATTATGGCATTACTGATAACAGTTTTAGCAACTTCCTCATAAGATTGTACAGTTTTTAGTTGTTCGATTATTTCTTCACGAACCCCCGCCTGTGCTGTGTTAATTGTAAATAACATCACTATAATGGCGATCATTGGGAGTATGGTCATCTTTTTCAGCGCTGATACAAAGTTTTGGGTAATGAGTAGGTTTCTCATTTCAACCTCCTTTAATCGTGGATTAATCTGTTGTTTATACCTTATGTATAAACAGTTGATGTCTCCAATTTTTATTAAATGTGATACATGCTTTTTCGTAAATGCATACAAAAAACATAACCAGAAATGAATGTCAAGCTTATTTTTTTGGTGCGCTTAAAGAATACATATACGTTGCAAATAATTGCTGCACGAACACGCCAAACTCCGCTTTGTTATAGCTCGACTTATTGGTTTTTTTGATTAATTCTTTTGCATATGTTTTTGGCATATAACCCGTCCATTTGGCAATGCCTTCACCTTCGGGGGTTAGAAAGCAAAAACAAGGTACTGAAAAAACTGAATATTTTATTTGCAAGCGGTCATTTCCAAAAAGATTTACCCGAATGGGAACATAAGTATCCTGTAAAAGATTGGCGACTGTCCGATCAGAAAACGTTTTGTTTTCTACCAATTGACAATAACCACATCTGTCGGAATAAAAATATAAAAAAATGGGTTTTTTTTCACTTTTAGCTTTTTTAACCCCTTGATCGTATCCGAACCATTCAACGCGTCCGCCCCACGCAGATGAACAGCAAAAAAAGAAGATACACGAAAAAAAAATAATGAATCTGATTTTACTCATAATATTACCCCATTGTTGGAATAAAAAGATATAACTTATTAATAATTAAAAGAAAACCAATTAAAATCAACATTATACCTGTGATGATATTTACATACTTGATGAATTGTCTCATTTTGGAAATCCAGGTTAATAATGATTGGATGAAAAAAGAGATTACCAGGAATGGAAGTGCCAAACCTGCTGAATATAATGTTAATAATACGATCCCCTGTCCCACACTCTGTTGGTTCATTGCTAATGTTAGGATTGCTGCCAGCGGCGGGCCTGTACACGGGCTCCAACCAGCACCAAACGCCATTCCAATAAAAAAAGTGCCCATAAAATGTAATGGTTTTTTGTGAACATGAACACGTTTCTCAAAATTAAGCCCGGCTATTTGAATCACACCAATCATATGAAAGCCCAGAATACAAATGATATGCCCACCCACAATACGAATCAAGGATTTATAACTGAACACCATCTGCCCAATAAATGATGCAGAAGCGCCCATTATAATAAACACAGTTGAAAAGCCGAGTACATAAGCCACTGTTGACATTACAACTTTTCGTCGAATCTTTTGGGGATCGCCGCCTGTAAGCTCTTCAAGGCTAAAACCGGTGATCAATGAGAAATATGCTGGAATTAAAGGAAAAATACAGGGTGAAAAAAAAGACCACAACCCGGCAAGAAAAGCAGCATGATATGAAATATTATGTATTAACATATTCTTGACTTAAATATCCTTTTTTCGAATTGAGTGTATTAAACAAGCAGTGCCAAAACTAATGAACAAAATGTCTCGCAATAATGACATGACCAATTCTTTTTTTGCGTTGGGATCTACTGTAAAACAACCGCAATGAATGTCTAATCCACGAAACAGAGCCGATGCCATAGCAATTGTAAAAATAAAAATTAACATATTAAAGATGATCAATCCAGCGCGTTCCCATAGCCCAATAACTAACAATAATCCAGTTATGAGTTCAAGCCAGGGTAAATACACTGCTACAGGATGAATCAAATAATTGGACAAAATTCTATAATGATATACCATTTCTGCAAATTGTTCAGGATTAATTATTTTGTCCACTGATGCCCAAATAAAAACAATCCCTAATCCTATCCGAATGACAATAAATAGATAACTCATTTTTTATATTTGACTAAGTTCTTTTGCACGCTTTTCAGCTTGCATCATTGCATTAATTATTACGTTCTTTACAGAATGTGAATCCATAACGCCTATAGCTGCTTCAGTAGTGCCTCCTTTTGAGGTTACCTGCTGTCTTAATTTTATGGGGCATGCATCAGGTTGTTTTAGCATTTGCATGGCACCTTCAGCAGTTTGAAGAACAAGCATTCGTGCATGTTCTTCAGAAAATCCAAGTTTTTTGGCAGCTTCAATCATAGATTCAACAAAATAAAATGTATACGCAGGACCTGAGCCTGATATGGCTGTAATTGCATTTATTTGACTTTCATCCACTGCAATAACTCTTCCCATTGAATTCAATATCTCTTGCACAATTTGCATATCATTTTCTGTTGCATACATGTTGCCACAATATGCAGACATCCCACACTGAATCAATGCCGGTGTGTTTGGCATGACACGAATGATCGGTAACAAATGATGCGATTTTTCAGCCAGATCTTCATACAAAATCTGTGTGATGGTCTGTAATTGAATTCCTGCTGCAATTGAAACTATCAGACGATGCGTATTCATCTGTGAAGGTTTTATTTCTTGGAGGACAGCTTTCATTACTTGAGGTTTAACAGCAAGAATGACAATATCATTGTTTTGAAACAATTCTGAATTATGGGTTACACATGCAACCTGATACTTGTTTTTAAGATATGATAATCGTTGGTTATCCGGGTCACTCATCTGGATTTGTGAGGAATCCATACGTTTAGATAAACCACTGATGAATGCTTCGGCCATATTTCCAGCACCAATGAATCCGATTTTCGTGTTTGGTTTCATATTCATCCTAAACTGTTTATTTTTATTCAGCAAAGCCCTAAAAAAAATTATCGTATTCATTTTTAAGTAAATTATTAGGTGAAGCAGTTTTTTCGAGCTTTATATTTAATTTTTCTAAAATTGTTTCCCAATTCTTGTAAGGAATGACAACATTCTGCCTTAAGCCTTATTTACTTTGGTCGAGAATGAAATACAATCTCCGCTTTATATGCCATTATTTGTAATCAAATGCAATAGAATTTTAAAGATTATTCATATTCTCATGATTGTCAATGGAAAAGTTTTTGCATAAGGAATTTATTTTTCGAGTTTTCCTAAGTATATATTGAGCGTTTTTTTTAAAGAAAAGGAGAAAAGGATATTCATTAAATGAAAACAATGATTACAATTACCCAATGCATACTTATTCTTATTGCCCCGACACAATTATTTGGCAATACACCAATTCCAAGAAAGTTATTGATCGCATATCAATCAAACACCGGGCAAAAAGAAAGTGTCAATACGTATTTTGAGATATGTCAGGTAGTAACTGATTATTATGGTTTGTTGTCTGACTATATTGATGTCAACACACAGGCCTTACCAGATGATCAAAAAATGGGACAATACCTTGCGATAATCACAGGGTTCAATTCTAATGAAATGAAAAATGGTATTGCCTGGCTCAAATGGTTGAAACATCAATGTGATCATAAAAAAAAGCTTATTGTGTTTGGCAGCTTGAGTGGTAAGGACTCCAGCAATTCAGATGAATATAAAGGATTATCAGATGCCATTTATAAGTATATCGGAATTCAATATATAGGCATGTTTTCAACACATCGGGGACGACTTCGATATCATTATAAAGATCCTGATGGCGTTGAATTTGAGCGGCCCTATCCTATTTTTCCAAAAAGTTATGAGCAGTTCAAGGTGATTGATCCTAATGTGAAGGTATGGTTGACAAAAATGCGAAAGGATTTGGAAAATTCTGAGAGTGCGACCATTGTTACAGGGCCTCATGGTGGTTTTGCAAGGTATGCAGATCTTTATTGGATGGATCCAGTCACGTATAAAAAGCAGTGGTATTTGAATCCATTCAAGTTTTTTGAGGAAGCATTAGGAATACAAAATCTACCGCGTCCAGATCCCACAACGCTCAATGGAATGCGTGTTGCTTTTTCACATATTGATGGTGATGCTTTTTCTGGACCATCTCGAATCAATCCCCAAAAAACGTGTGCTGAGGTTATTCGGGATGATGTTCTTAAGAAATATAATTTTCCAGTTACTGTGTCGGTTATCGTAGCGGAAATTGAGCCTGAATCCCTTGGAAATCAGAAACTGGTGGATATTGCAAAAGGAATCTATGCAATGCCCAACATAGAGTCCGCATCACACGCTTATTCTCATCCTTATTACTGGAATGCGAATTCATCAATCAAAGACAGATATCCCAGTCAATATGGTTTTATTGTTAAGGGCTATACATTCAACTCTGAAAAAGAAATCGTATATTCAGCAAATTATATCAGCAAAAACCTGGCCCCTCCAAATAAACCTTGTCGTGTCATGCTCTGGTCTGGTGCATGTGACCCTACAGAAAAAGACTTAAAAAACTGTTATAAGAACACGTTTTACAATATGAATGGCGGTGATACTGTTTTTGATGATGTCAACAATTCGTATACTGCTGTGGCTCCTTTATATCGGAAAGTCGGCAGTATGCATCAGATTCATTGCGGTCAGGCAAATGAAAATATTTTAACCAACCTTTGGGAGGGACCTTACTATGGTTTTCGTGAAATAATCAAAACAATGAAAAAAACTAATATGCCCAGGCGGTTAAAACCCATTGATATCTATTACCATTTTTACAGCGGAGAATATAAATCTTCATTAAAGGCATTACAAGCAGTTTATGAATGGGTACTTAATCAGGATGTTGCGCTTGTTTATACCTCACAATACATTCAAATGATGCAGGGGTTTCTGAACGTTAAGATTTTTAAGAACAAAGCGGGTTCTTTTGTTATCAAGGATTACAATCATTGCCTGACTGTTCGGTTTGATCATAAAGACAGTGTGCCGGATTTGAGCAAATGTCATAATGTCATTGGCTTTTCCAAACAATCGAAGGGGCTTTATGTATCTCTCAAACCAGATACCAACAATGCAACCATTGCATTGTTGACTGATTCAGATAAAAAAACGCATATTCCCTATATTGAACGTGCTGATGGATGGGTCAAGGATTTTAAAGTGAATAACGATAGCATTCAACTTGATTATCAAGGATTTGGAAAAGGTATGGTTCAAATGGCAGGTTTGAAAAAAAAACATGTTTACACTGTCAATCAAAAACAACAGGTTAAAAGCGATTCAAAAGGGAATCTTAGAATTCAATTCAATTCACAATAATGTTCAGTTCTGTCCATAGGAATGAAATGTTCGCATAATAAACAGGTGTAAGCTGCACCAAAAGCGAAAAGGATTTACTTTGAAGGGACGAACCTTGTGTTCGCCCATCGTACATAGGAACGAAAGCGTTATTAGTTTGAGGGCGAACACAAGGTTCGCCCCTACACGTTATTGGCACATAAGTAAATGGGGAACTTATTTTTCGAGTATTCCTAAGGGAATAAAAAATATAATTCTTTACTATGCACCTATAATATGATAAGCGATCTAATCAAGAAAAAAACACTAAGAAAAATTGCGGTAGCCCGCGATTTAGTCCAATAGTATTTCATTCTTGACCAAACATGAAATTGTGTATTTATATGTAACATTTTTGTAATTTGGATGGTTTGGGGCACAAAGACGAAAAATCGTGCAGCCCTTGATAATTCTCGGTAAATTTACTTTTCCATAAGAGTTAAATTTACTTTTCCATAAGAGTTATAAGAGTTAGTTAAACCTGTATTAGCAACTTGACAAGCGAGCCAGTAGCCAGTATTGTCCGGTGTTAATGTGGAGGGCACAGCGAATATGATGCAGCAGGATATCATAAATTCAAGTTTCTATCAGTTACCATTTTCAGATCAATTGTTTCATCAGTTTAGTCGGTTTATCTATTCCAATGTAGGAATTTATTTAACGCCTAATAAAAAAATGATGTTACAGGCAAGGCTGACAAGGCGGCTCAAGAATCTGAACTTTTCCAGTTTTGAAGAATATTACGCATATGTTACCAGTCCAGAAGGTTTAAAGTATGAAATGCCAAATATGGTCAATGCGGTAACGACCAACAAAACAGATTTTTTCAGGGAACCAAAGCATTTTAAGTATCTTGCAGGTGTTGTTTTACCTGAATTTTATCAAAATCAAAAAAATAAAAAATTTAAAATCTGGAGTGCCGCATGTTCAACTGGTGCTGAACCCTATACAATGGCCATGTTACTTCATGACTTTTCTTTAAAAAACTTTGGATTTCAATTTGCCATATTAAGTACCGATATTTCTACTGAAGTCCTGGACATTGCCAGAAAGGGAATCTATAAATATGAAATGGTCCATTCAGTTCCAAAGAAATATCGCAAAAAATATATGTTAAAATCAAAAGATATTGAGACGCATCCTTATATCCGCATCATTCCAGAATTGACAAAAATGATTCAATTTAGACAGCTCAATCTCATTGATGAATACTATTCTATTCATAATGAAATTGACGTTATTTTTTGTCGAAACGTATTTATTTATTTTGATCGACAAACACAGGAGCGCGTTATACGACAATTATGCAGACATTTAAAACCAGGAGGTTACCTATTTATCGGCCATTCCGAAACGATTCGCATTGAAAATCCGCCTTTTAAAACGATTTCGTCAACAATTTTTCAAAAATATCCATAATGAATCGGTTTTTTAGTTGCTTGATTCACATAAAAAAAAATCATCATTTTGTTTCGTTACCATAAAGTACCTTGACCCACATTAAAAAATGCTTATAGTTTTTCCATCGAAAAAATAACAAATTGCAGTGTATTCAACAGCACTGCCATATACTAAAAAACATGACAATTGCCCTGTTCAATTCAGGGTTATGTAAATTGTCAGTGAAAAGAGGATGGATTAAAATGGATATTCAACAACAAACAGAACGTGTTGAAAAAGAAAGCATGATCATCAAACGTGTGATGATGGAAATGGAAAAAGTGATTGTTGGCCAAAAAAGTCATATGGAAAAGTTACTCATTGCATTGTTGTGCGAAGGCCATGTTCTCATGGAAGGCTTACCCGGTTTGGCAAAAACGACTGCTGTCAAGACATTGGCTGCAACATTAAGTACGAGCTTTCAGCGAATCCAGTTTACTCCGGATCTGTTGCCTGCAGATATTCTTGGCACACAGATTTTTAGACCTGATACAAGCGCTTTTGAAATTCGAAAAGGTCCCATTTTTAATAATGTTATTTTAGCAGATGAAATCAATCGTGCCCCAGCAAAAGTGCAAAGCGCCCTTTTAGAAGCCATGCAGGAAAAGCAAATAACCATTGGCGAAAATACCTTTAAGCTCGAAAGCCCATTTATGGTTCTGGCGACACAAAATCCAATTGAACAGGAAGGTACGTATCCATTACCTGAAGCTCAAACTGATCGATTTATGTTAAAGCTCAAGGTGGGATATCCATCTGCGTCTGAAGAAAAGGACATTATGCAGCGCGCCTATGAGGGGGTGAATGAAAGCGTTTGCACCAAAATAAGTATTGAGGATATTAATCGTGCCAAAACTGTTGTTAATGATATTCATATGGAAGAAAAAATTTTGGACTATATCATAACCCTCGTACAGGCAACCAGAAATCCTGATGACTATAAATTGGAATTATCTCATTTAATTAGCTTTGGTGCATCACCAAGAGCTTCCATATGGTTGGGAAAAGCGGCTAAGGCGCATGCATTTTTAAACAGTCGCGGATATGTTACGCCCCAGGATGTCAAATATCTTGCAACTGATGTTTTGCGCCATCGAATTATTTTAAGTTATGAAGCTGAAGCTGAAGGAATTTCCACTGATGATGTTATCGAAAATGTGCTTGAACGAATTGAAGTTCCCTGAAAAAGGGGGGATGGTTGGTTTACGATGTTACCCAAAGAACTTTATCAAAAAATTCAAAAATTTCATTTCAGAACCCGATTCATGGCAAATGACCTCTTTGCCGGCCAGTACGAAAGTGCTTTCAAAGGCAGGGGGATGGAATTTGCAGAGGTTCGGGAGTATTTTCCCGGCGATGATGTCAGGGATATTGATTGGAATGTTTCAGCACGTTTTGGACATCCCTATGTAAAGGTTTTTCATGAGGAACGTGAACTGACTGTGATCCTGCTGATTGACCTTTCAGGCTCCAATCTTTTTGGCACACGCAAACGATTTAAACGCGAGGTTATTGCTGAAATTGCGGGTATTCTTTCATTTGCTGCAATTCGAACCAATGATAAGGTGGGGGCCATTCTGTTTAGTTCTGAAGTGAATCGTTACATTCCGCCAGCTAAAGGCGTGGCCCATGTATGGCGGATGATTAAAGAGATCTTTACTTATGATCCCCCATCGTTAGGCACTGATATTGGGGCTGCTATGGAATTTCTGAACAAGGTTGTCAAACGTCATTCAATCAGTTTTGTGATCTCGGACTTCCAAATCCCGCAACTGGACGATCAGTTTGAAAAACCGCTTCGGATGGCATCAAAAAAACATGATCTGACTGCCATTCGCGTAATGGACCCATCGGAAAAAGAACTGCCGATCGTTGGACGTATACGCATTCAGGATCCAGAAACCGGTGATATCCTGGCAATCAATACGAATGATTCACGCGTTCGAAGTAAATGGCAGGAATTGCAGCATAAAAATGAAGTGACATTTATGCAAATGCTCATCAAGTCCAAAGTGGATTTGGTGGATGTAAGTACCCATATGTCTGTTGTAGAACCTTTAACTGCATATTTTCGACAAAGGGAAAACCGACGATGAAACGTTTTGTATTACATCTATTATTGCTCTTTGGAATATGCCTGACACATGCATACGCGCCAGCCCAGACAGATAAACAGGATGAACCAGACACGACTGACTATCGCCCCATGATTGCACAATTTGAAGAACAAACAGCGGTCCCTGGTGATGTCGTGACTTTGAAATTATCATTTCAATTGCCCAAAGGGATGACATTTCCTGAAAAAATTCCCATTGATGGGCTTAAAGATTTTCATGTATTGGGCATGGATACCGATGATTCCGAAATTTCGATTAAATTGCTGGTTGATACTATTGACACATTTGATGTGCCTTCCCTGAAAGTAATGCTGACACATACCAATGGCACCATTATGAATTATAAGAGTGATCCTGTCATGTTGACACTGGATTTGCCTTTTGATGAAAAAGATTCTGAATTGAACATTCATGATATCAAGGACATTTTTAAGGTAAATACACAAAAAATATATATTATCATAACAGTTATTTGTTTATTGCTTTTGATTATCAGTCTGGCTCTTTTTTATGTGATAAAAAAACGTCGGCAAAAAATTATTGAACAGGCGTATCAAAAAGCGCCTGAAGAGATTGCTCTTGATGCCTTACGCGATTTGGATCGGGATGCCCATTTGTTTCGGGATAATATCAAAGCGTATTATTTTCGTCTGACACAGATTTTAAAGGAATACATGGGACAGATTCGCGGATTTCCAGTGGCAGAAATGACCACTGAAGAAATCGCGTCAAAAGTCAAAGAAAATATCGATATTGAAATGGTTCGTCTGATGCGAAAAGCAGATATGATCAAATTTGCAGATTTCATCCCAACGACTGCTGAACGTGAAACACATTCAAAAAGTGTATGGTCGTATGTTAAAGAAACTTCAGACGAACGTAATCAGGAAGTGAACAGTCATGTTTAGATTTGCATACCCATATGTACTGGCGTTGTTTATTCCCCTGTGTTTATGGGGATACTTTTTGCTCAGAAAGCGACGTCAGAAAACCATGACATTTTCTCAAACCAGTCAGCTCAAAAAACTGGCTGGCAAAAAAGATGAAATCATTATTGATCTGCCCCTGTATTTACGTTTGTTGTGTATGGCACTATTGATATTGACAATCAGCAGACCCCAATCCTACAATGTTTCAAGGGATATTAAATCACCCGGTGTCGATATACTCTTGTGCATGGATACATCTGGATCAATGCAAGCGCTTGATTTTAAACTAGGGCATGAATCAGTCAATCGGCTGACTGCTGTCAAAAAAGTGGTTGGCGATTTTATAAAAAAACGTGAAAAGGATCGCATCGGCTTGGTCGTATTTGGCGAACATGCCTTTACACAGGCGCCTTTGACAATGGACAAAGGTCTGTTGCTCGCTTTGGTCAACCGCATGGAAATCGGTATGGCAGGAGATAAGACAGCGATCGGTTCAGCCCTGGCGATTGCTGGAAAACGAATTAAAGATATTCCTGCCAAGGCCAAAATTATCATTTTATTAACTGATGGTGAAAACACTGCGGGTGATGTAACGCCAATACAAGCTGCTGAAGCTTTAAAAGCGCTTAATATAAAAATTTATACAATCGGCGTGGGAAGCAAAGGTAAAGCGCCTTTTAAAGTGCAGGGCATGTTTGGCGAGCGTACGATTTATCAAAAAGTGAATCTGGATGAAAAAACACTTCGCAGCATTGCAGATATCGGCAATGGCCGGTATTTTAGAGCTGCAAACACAAAAGAACTTGCTGAAATCTATGATATCATTGATCGTGAAGAAAAAACCGAAGTCAAAGTTAAAGAATTTTTTCATTATCGGGAGCTGTATGGGTATTTCTTAATTCCTTCAATGCTTATTTTATTACTGGAAATATTCATCCAGGCATTTGTGGTGAGGTCCATACCATGAAATTCGAATACTTATGGATAATAAATTTTCTTTGGGGCTTACCAGCCTTATTTTTTGTGTTCATTGTCGCACGACGACGTCGGGAGCGCACACTAAAACTGTTTGCAGACAATGTATTATTGCCGCGTTTGACATCGCTGGAAAGTCGGCTTCGTCAGGGCGTTAGGGCAGTTATTGTATTGATTGCAGTCTTGTTTATGATATTGTCACTGGCTGGCCCGCGATGGGGTGAACATTTACAGGAAATGACACGAAAAGGCGTTGATATTATAATTTGTATGGATGTTTCCCTTAGCATGATGGTGGAAGATATTTCTCCCAATCGTCTGGAACGTGCCAAACGTGAACTTCAAGATCTCATTAATGTCAATCAAGGAGATCGATTGGGATTGGTCGCTTTTGCTGGCCAGGCATTTTTACAATGTCCTTTGACTCTGGATTATATTGCTCTGGACATGTTTTTAGCACAACTGGAACCCGATTTAATTGAGCATCAAGGCACGGATCTTGGAAAAGCAATTGACATGTCAATTGAATCCTTTGATGAAGAAAGTGAGACAGATCGTGTGATTGTATTGATCACTGATGGTGAAGACAATGAATCAAAGGGTTTGGAAGCTGCAAATAGAGCGCTTGATAAAAATATTCGCATATTTATTTTTGGCATGGGTAATCCTGAAGGCGGCCCTGTTCCTGCCGATAAATCTGGAAGTTTTCAAAAAGATGATTCTGGCAATGTGATTCTCTCAAAACTGGATGAAACAGGCTTAATTGAAATTGCATCAGTCACTGGCGGCAATTATGTGCGCTCCAGTGATGGTGATTTTGATCTGGATCGCTTATATTTTGATGGAATCCGCCATAAAACTGAAATGTCAGTATTAAAAACCGGAAAGGTAAAAGTGTATGAACCCAGATTTTATATTTTTGCAGCCCTGGCGCTGGCTTTTTTGTTACTGGAAAGCATGCTCCAGGCAAAGCATGTCTATCGTACTTAGCTGTTTGATCATATTGTTTGCAAACGCACTATGTGCTGAAACCTCTGGAGAGGATTTATACCTTCGCGGAAGTTATCTGGATGCCGAAAATTATTTTCGGGAAAAGGATATGAACAATCCCAAAGATGTGCGATGGCGTTATAATCGCGGGTGTGCTGCATTCAAAAGTGATCAACTGGATGCCAGTTTGTCTGCATTTAATAGTGTCACCAAACGAACTGATGATCCAGAGATTCTGTTTCGGGCAAGCTATAATGCCGGCAATGTGTTATTTAAAAAAGGTGAATTTGCAAAAGCCGCACAATTTTATATCCAGGCATTGAAGATAAAGCCAGATGATGAGGATACCAGGTATAATTTATCAGTGGCATTGGCAAAAGAAAAAGCCGCAGACCAGCAAAAAGAGAATAAGCAATGTGATAATCCCAAACAGGGCGATGATAATCAGAATCAACAGTCTCAGGATCAGCAAAAAAATCAAAAAGACAAACAGGCAAAAAAACAGGATTCTGAAAAAAAATCAGAAGAGAGCAAGGATGGCAAAAAGCAAGAATCTGATGACAAAAATCAGTCTCAACAAGAATCACAGAAAAAAGAAGAAAAACAAAAGCACGATATGTCACAGGAATTGAAGGCAGCGCAAGAAATGCAAGAAGGTGAGAAGAAAGAAAATGAGCCGACTGATGAACAAAAAGCCATCAAAATGGAACAAATGAAAGCAGAAGCACTTTTGGATAATATTCAAGAAGACCAATCTATTATGATCAAGATGATGCAAGATAAAAAAGGTGGGCCGGCACCTTCTGGCAAATACTGGTAAGGGGCACATTTTATGAGAATCAATCGCCACATATCTTATTTAACAGGCTTAATGATCATTCTGACATGGACTGCTGTGCTGAATGCATCAACAGGCGTTACCCTTCATGTGGACCGGACATCTGTTACACAAACAGATGTCATTAAAATGATAATCAAAATATCAGGCACACAATCAGCAGTCACACCTCGAATTGGCGGACTTCAAAATTTTCGAGTTGAATCCGGGGGAACATCCTCTAACTTTAGTATGGTAAATGGCCAGGTTTCTTCAAGCATTGATCAAACATACTATTTATATCCCAATCGTATCGGAAAATTTACGATTGGCCCTGCTGTAGTGAATTTCAATGGTAAAAATTATAAAAGTAACGTTGTTAAAATTACTGTCAGCAAACATTCATCCGATGCCGCGCAGCAATCAAGCCAACCTGTATTTGTTACTGCATCACTGTCAGATACCCGTGCATATGTTGGGCAATCCATTTTTTATACTGTAAAGTTCTACTATAATGTTGCGGTTCGAAATATTGGAATTATTCCATCCAATGGACAGGGTTTTTCTTTAAAACAGGTGGGTAAACCTTCTGAATACAGTTCCAACGTCAAAGGAAAGAAATATAATGTTATTGAAATACGTCATGTATTGACCACTGAAAAGACAGGAACATTTAATATCCCGCCAACAATAATGAAAATGAATGTACTTCAAAGAAAAAACTCCAGGCATTTTTCAGTATTTGATGATTTTTTTACATCATCACGTCCCCACCAGGTACAATCTAAAGGGCTAAAACTAACCATATCGCCATTACCGCAAGCCAATCAACCTGCTAATTTCACAGGCCTTGTGGGGGACTTTACCATTCACGCAAACCTGAATCCAGATAAAATTGAATCCAATGAATCAACCACCTTGAGTTTGGAAATAAGCGGCACTGGCAATGTGCAACTCATGCCTGATATTGAATTTCCAGAAATGGCTAACATTAAAGTTTATGCAGATAAGCCTGAAATTTCAATTAATGAAACCGCTGCCGGCTATACGGGTAAAAAAATAATGAAATGGGCACTGGTGCCTCAAAGGGAAGGCAATTATGACATTGGTCCATTTGACTTGAGTTTTTTCAGCGCAAAAGAAGGTCAATACAAAACTGTTTCCACACAAAAAATGAATCTTATTGTTACTCCTGGAAAAGAACCTTCCAGACAACCGCAGATGGTGTCTACAGATCAAAACGTCATCCCGATCAAAAAAGAAGTGAAATTTTTTCAACTGGATATATTGCCGGTTCATGATCAATCAGATGCACTTCAAATAAGCTCTTACGATCAGTTATCCCTGTGGCAGCGGTCTGTCATGTTTATTTTTCCACCTTTTGTTTATCTTCTTGTTGTTGTATTTTTTTTCAGAAAAACCCGAATGAAAATTGAAAAACTCACAGCAAAAAAAGCATTGGTTCAGTTCAACAAAAATTTAAGCAAACTTCAAGCCCCTAAAAATGTTGCTGAAATGCTCAAATTGTTTTATCAGTTTTTAAATCAACGATTGCAACGTAATGGCGGCACACTGACTCCTGATGAAGTTCAAAAAATCTTGACACATACAGGAATATCCTCTGAAATTTGCAATGAAACAAAATCCATGTTAAACCAGATTGAAGCGGCTGTTTATACCGGGCAGTCGGATCATGATATCGAAATTCTGGAAACATCCATTCGTGAACTGGCCAAAAAGCTGGATAAAGGAATCAAGTCGTGAAAAAGTTTTGCATCATCCTATATATATTATTGGCAACTGTTTTGAATGCGATGGCTGAAAGTGGTCAACCTTTGAATGACTTTGTTCAAGCCAATAAGGCTTATGAGAATGGCGATTATCAAAAAGCCATTGATCTTTATCAGGCAGTCATTCAAAATGGACACCCCACAGGCAGTTTGTATTTCAACCTGGGAAATTGTTATTATCGACTGGATCTGATCGGTTGGGCAATTTTATATTATGAACGTGCCATGCGTTATATTCCTGATGATCCAGACCTGCTATTCAACCTAAAACATGCCAGAAACCAGATTGAAGATGCGGATGAAAATAAAACATCGGTGCCACTGAAAAGCACATTAAATCGATTGAGTCTTTCTGAATTATTCTGGTTTATGATGATTTGTCATTTCGGATTTTGGGGAATCCTGATTGTCAGGCGATTTCATCGCTCTGAATGGTCTTACTACACTTTTGTGGTTCTAAGTATTTTATGGTCAATTTCTCTTATTTCTTTTACGATCAAATGGTACGACTTGCATTATGATAATCGTGGCATTGTTGTTGCTTCTAAAACTGTAGTACGTGCAGGACCTGATGAAAGAGAAAATGCACAGTTTGAACTTCATGCGGGAAGCATTGTCGGATGTGAACGTCTGGAGGATAATTGGCGATTAATTCAATTTGCCAGCGGCAAAAGGGGTTGGGCCAAAATTGACCAAATTGAACCTGTCCAAACGAATAATTAATATTTAGAAAGTTTTAACATGCCCCAAAAAAAAAATAGTGGTACAATACTGGTAGTTGATGACAATCCTACAAATATAGAGCTTTTGCTTGTTTATCTCTATGAGAAAAAATATCGCATACTGGTTACGCGCGATGGTCCAAGTGCAATCAAAAGAGCGGCCAACATAAAACCTGATATCATTTTGCTGGATATTATGATGCCTGGCATGAATGGTTTTGAAACCTGTGAGCATTTGAAGAACAAGCCAGAAACAAAGAACATTCCAATTATTTTCATGACAGCCTTAGCAGACCTTGACACCAAACTCAAAGGTTTTGAGCTTGGTGCGGTAGACTATATAACCAAACCATTTCAAAAGGCTGAAGTTGTTGCACGAATCCAAACCCATTTAACCATTCAAGAACAAAAAATTAAGCTCGCCCAATTGAATGCCTCAAAGGATCGTTTTTTTTCCATTGTTTCCCATGATATGAAAGGTGCATTTGGTTCCTTATTGAGTTTCACCCAATACGTTTCAAAATCATTTGATGACTGGTCGCGTGAAGATCTAAAACGCTTGATATATGAAATGTCTTCATCAGCCGAAAAAAACTACAAATTGCTGGAAAATTTCTTGGAGTGGTCCAAAACACAAATGGGGGCCGCACCTTTCCAGCCCGCGAAAATATTGCTTGAATATATTATTGTACAGGCCATTCAAGTATTTCAGGGACAGGCAGATTCTAAAGATATAAAGGTAAATTATGACTTTAATTCAGAACATTATATTCAGGCAGACGCACAAATGCTGGCAACCATTTTTCGTAATCTGATCTCAAATGCAATCAAATTTACTCATCCTGGCGGAACAGTCAATGTGGCATGTAAGGAACTAGATGACCAACTGGAGATTTCGATTGAGGACAATGGCAGTGGCATGGACCAGGAAATTGTGGATATTCTATTTTGCATGGATAAAAAATGTCATACCACAGGAACTGCCGGCGAAAAAGGAACTGGCCTTGGGCTTCTATTGTGTAAGGATTTACTGGATAAACATAATGGACGCATTCATGTGAAAAGCACAAAAGGCCAGGGAACAACATTCACTGTTCAATTGCCAAAGGAAATGAAATAATCATTAACATTCATTTCATT
>Ga0272440_1000585_pt1 | contig 30841 bp, 26 predicted proteins | sample SSMMMBAug17_FD_192440 | JGI IMG/M metagenome (GOLD analysis project Ga0272440, IMG submission 192440) | Marine sediment archaeal communities from Little Sippewissett salt marsh, Falmouth, MA, United States - SSM-MMB-Aug17 | ecosystem: Environmental > Aquatic > Marine > Wetlands > Sediment ... | reverse complement strand
CAGATGATGTGGTTGATACGGAAATTGTAACAGAAATTGATTCTGATCAACCATCTGAAAGTACCAATGTTACACAAGAGAACGCTATTGATAGTGATCACGAAGATAAACATCAAAAATCTCAAGAGAACAGTTCTTCTGAAACAGATAGTGCGCTTTCTGAACCCGAAAATGATGATCCTGAAATTAAGCTGAAAAATAAACAAAAGGAACTGGATAATGTTCAGGATAGGTTGCTCAGACTGTCTGCTGAGTTTGAAAATTTCAAAAAGCGCAATCGTCGTGAAATGTCTGAGTTTAAGAAATATGCATCAGAGGTATTAATCAAAGATTTATTACCAGTGGTTGACAATCTTGACAGAGCTCTGGAAATTAAAAATTCCGATGATGCCTGTAAGGCCATTTTTGAAGGGGTTTCATTAACACGTGATGAAATGTTAAAAACTTTTTCAAAATATGGTGTTCAACCCATTGATGCCATTGAAAAACCATTTGACCCTGCTTATCATCAAGCTGTTGGACAGGAGCCTGATGATAATTTTCCGGATAATACAGTTTTAAAAGAATATCAAAAAGGATATACCATTCATGGTCGTTTGTTAAGACCATCCATGGTTGTTGTATCTAAAAAATAGGAAATATCAAGCAGCTTATGAGTAAATGTAAACCCTGCTGCTCAAAATATAATTATTAAATATTTTTATATAATCGTTACTAAACAAGGAGGAAAAAATGGGCAAGGTAATAGGAATTGACCTGGGTACGACAAATTCCTGTGTAGCAATCATGGATGCTGGCGACCCAAAAGTCATAACAAATGCTGAAGGTGGTCGCACGACTCCTTCTATTGTTGCTGTATCAAGCAGCGGGGAGCGATTGGTTGGACAAGTTGCTAAACGTCAAGCAATTACCAATCCTGAAAATACTGTCTTTGGTGTCAAACGACTCATTGGTAGAAAATTTACTTCACCTGAAGTACAGGAAGATATCAAGCGGTTACCTTATATTATTGAAAAAGCCAATAATGGTGATGTTCGCATTAAAATGCAGGATAAACAACACAGCCCAGCGGAAGTATCTTCATTTGTATTATCTAACATCAAAAAAACAGCTGAAGATTATCTTGGGGAAAAAGTTACCGATGCTGTTATTACTGTACCGGCTTACTTTAATGACAGTCAACGTCAGGCAACTAAGGATGCAGGTAAAATTGCGGGTCTAAATGTACTCCGAATTATTAACGAACCGACTGCTGCATCTCTGGCATATGGTATGGATAAGAAAAGTGAAGAAACAATTGCTGTTTTTGATTTGGGTGGTGGTACGTTTGATGTCTCTATTTTAGAAATTGGTGAAGGCGTATTTGAAGTTAAATCAACCAATGGTGATACTCATCTGGGTGGTGAGGATTTTGATTTACGACTCATTGACTATCTTGCCGATGAATTTCGAAAAGATCAGGGGATTGATCTCAGATCAGATAAAATGGCTTTACAACGGCTGAAAGAAGCATCTGAAAAAGCAAAAATGGAATTGTCTTCATCTGTTGAAACTGATGTTAATTTGCCATTCATCACTGCAGATGCCAGTGGTCCAAAACATTTAAATATTAAACTTTCACGTTCAAAACTCGAAGCTCTTTGTCAAGATTTATTGGATAAACTCGAAAGACCATGTGTTACAGCGTTAAAAGATGCTGGACTGTCATCATCAGAAATTAATGAAGTCATCCTTGTGGGGGGTATGACACGCATGCCTGCTGTACAAGAATGCGTAAAACGTATATTCAATAAAGAACCTCATAGAGGGGTTAATCCGGACGAAGTTGTTGCGCTTGGTGCTGCCATTCAAGGTGGTGTTTTGAAAGGTGATGTCAAGGATGTATTATTACTTGATGTTACCCCACTGTCATTGGGTATTGAAACCCTGGGCGGTGTTATGACAAAATTAATTGAAAAAAATACGACGATTCCAACCAAAAAGAGTCAAATATTTTCAACAGCAGCAGATAATCAACCAGCCGTGTCTATCCATGTTCTTCAAGGAGAACGTGAAATGGCGTCCTACAACAAAACGCTGGGACGTTTTGAACTGGTTGGTATTCCACCTGCTCCTCGTGGCGTTCCTCAAGTTGAGGTCACGTTTGATATTGATGCCAATGGAATTGTTCATGTCTCTGCAAAAGATTTGGGAACCGGTAAAGAACAATCAATTAAGATTACAGCATCAAGTGGGCTGAGCAAAGAAGAAATTGATAGAGCCATTAAAGAAGCGGAAATGCATGCTGATGAAGACAAGAAAAAAAGAGAACTTATTGATGCAAGAAATACTGCGGATTCACTGGTCTATCAAACAGAGAAATCACTCAAAGAAATGGGTGACAAAATTGATGATGAAACCAAAAACAACATTGAAAGTGCTAAAGACAAATTAAAAGCTTCTCTTGATAGTGATGATGTTGAAGAAATTAAGCGGTTAAGCGAAGAACTCACAACGGCATCTCATAAATTGGCTGAAGCCATGTATCAACAGGCTGCACAAGCAGGTGCCGCAGGTGCTGCTGGCGAAGGTCCTGGACCAGATATGGGGCAACAGCAACAAGCTGATCCAAATCAAAAACCAGGATCATCGTCATCCGATGATGATGTTGTTGATGCTGATTTTGAAGAAGTTAAAGATAAATAATTCAATAACCCCAGAGCGTATCCAGACAGACTCATATTTCTGCTGGATACGCCCTTATTGTTTGCCAATACTTAATAATCATTTCTGATAGTTCATTATTAAATATACTTCAAAAGCAATGCTATAGGTTCTTGTGTTCCCTGGAATTCGATTTTTCCCTTTTCACCGCACTGTTTTTTCAATGTAATAAAGGCACAGATTCCTGTTGTATCTATGTTTTCAACATTTTCCATTTGAAACAAAAAATCCGATTTTCCTTCATCTATCAGTTGTTTTAACTTGTTTTGAAGCGTTATTGAATGATCACCGGTAATGCTTGTTTCAAATTGAAAAACAGTCATGTTATTCTGACTAAAAACGTTCATTATCGGGCTCCTTTCGTTTATTCAGGTGATTTCCGGAAATCAATATACCCGGTATAATCCAAATACCCGGATACGAGTTCGTAGAGACAAGGCATGCCATGTCTCTACAGTCAACCTACCGGAAATTAACACTTAAAAAATGGGTACATTTATTTCCGGAAATCACCTGAACCCCTGATCAGCATTTCGTAACTGAAAATTGATATCAACCAGACGACGTGCGATAACAAGTGCAATGTTTCGCATCATGATATATCCAAGATGTTGATTAATTTCAAAAACTTCATGTAATTTCATACCATCAATTTTCAATACCTGGCTGTCATCAACAGAGGTTATGCTCGCAGACCGACGTTTACCCTCTAAAAAACCAATCTCACCAAAAATATCACCAGATTTAAGTAAAGCAATTTTTTGCATACGCTTACCATTAATGGCTTGATAGGCTATCGTAACATTTAATCGACCTGCGATGATTAAAAATATATCCATTGATAAATCAGACTGTTTTAATACATCCTCTCCATTAGAAAGTTCAATTTGTTGACTAATTTCAAGAATAATATTGATTTCTCTGGTCATTAATCCTTGAAATATTTCAAACACTTTTAATTTTTCAATATCAATTTTTTTGATTAACTTCATGCCGATATCCTAAAATATATATTAAAAACACCAGTGACTCATATCCAATAATCATTAATTTCCTAAAAAATGAATATCTTCATACTTCTGACTTTTTTAGGAACAATTGAAAAATAAGTTTCCCATTTACAATTGTACGTTTCGTGGATAGAGATCGTAGAGACAAGGCATGCCTTATCTCTACAAACAAAAACCGAAAATGTATTATCGTCCAACTTTGGTTTTTCCAAGTCAGGAGGACAATCACTGACTAACACGGACACCCACATCAGGCGTTTGGAAAAACCAAAGTTGGACGATAATATATTAAAAATGGGGTATTTATTTTCAGTGCATTCCTAAGCAAAAATTGATCCATCCCAATTTATTTAACAACTATTGAAAAGCGGTTGTATGAATAAAAACGAATAGATCTAAAAGAACAGGAATTTTTCGATTAATTTAAATATAAGGATATGAAATAAAAGATAAAAATTGTCTTCCCCCAGGAGCAAAAACAATACTCTGAGATTAAGGTTTATAAAGAGCCACATTCATAGCTGCTTCATCCCGGATTGCGTTGAAAACCTCCGCACCCAGCTTTTTCTGCGCAATTAACATAAATTCAATGGCAAGTGATTCCACAGGACGACCATTTCGCTCTCGTCTTTTACTTTTGATTCGGTTTTTGATCTTTCCCATTTCATCATGCAAAGCAGCGCGTTCTCTGGAAAGATCATCGGATTGTTTTCTGATCGTATCTATCCACTGATAATCGATTGGATTTTCGGAGGATTGCTTTTTTTGTGTGGATTGTTGAATTTGATTGCGGATGGATCTTCGACTATCATCAATTTCATCAATTCTTTTAATCATCGCCTTCCAAAGATTTTCGTCATTTAGTCCTTTTGGAAGATTAAAATAGGGATCAACAGAATCAGAAGTCGAGTTCACGATAAAATACCACGAAATATTTCCTGAGCGCCAACAACACCTAACAATCGTTTTTCATGATCAACCACAGGCATAGGAAAACCAGTTGCGTAATTCATTTCCACAGCCACGCGCATTGTTGTATCACGATCTGCCAGGACAATTGTTTGGTCAGAGATTGATGATAAATCCATGCTTTGATCAAATAAAATGGGGTCAAGTGAGATTCCATCTGATGTTATTTTTTGCAAAGCGCCATTGTCAGAAAGATGACATAAATAGCGTTGTTCTTGATCCAGCGCCTTAATGTTAGAACCATTTACTGATGGCAGGTCTTCAACAAATTTCATGAGCGCTGAACACCTGAGGGCTTTTAGAGGATTCATGGAAGCTACAAATTTTTTGACATATTCATTGGAGGGCTTAGAAACAATCTCTTCTGGAGTACCGACCTGAACAAGATTACCGGATTCCATAATAGCGATACGTGAGCCAAGCTTTAAAGCTTCATCCAAATCATGACTGACAAAAACAATTGTTTTTTTCAAATCATTTTGAAGTTGAAGCAGTTCATCTTGTAAATGTTCACGAATTAAAGGGTCAAGGGCAGAAAAGGGTTCATCCATTAGTAATATTTCAGCATCAGTGGCAAGAGCTCTGGCTAATCCAACACGTTGTTGCATGCCCCCTGAAAGATCAGATGGATAACTATCCGCCCATTCACTGAGTTGAACCATAGACAGTTTTTCTTCAACAATCTGATCACGTTCTTTTTTGGAAATGCCAGAAACCTCAAGCCCATAAGCAACATTTTCTCGAATGGTTCGCCAGGGCATCAGGGCAAATTGCTGAAACACCATTGAAATACATTCTGTTCTTAATAAGTGAAGTTCCTTTCGGTCACAATTGGCAACATTGATGTCTTTTAAGCCATGTCGAACAAAAACATTGCCCCGAGTGGCCTTTACCAGTCCATTCAAACATCTCAGAAGTGTTGATTTACCAGAACCGGATAATCCCATTAAAACACAAATTTCACCTTTTTTTACGGCTAAGCTTGCATCACGAACCGCAATAATATTTTGTGTTTTCGAAAAAATTTCTTCTTTACCATGACCCTGAACGATCATTTCAAATGCGTTTTCCGGCGATGGGCCAAAAATTACATCAACATTTTCAAAACGAATGGCAGTCATTGTTAACCTTTATGATTAATTTAGTCATAAATCTATATTGCCTGGTTGTTTTAACAATCGATCCAATATAATAGCCAGGATAACGATTGCAAGTCCGGCTTCAAATCCTTGAGCGATATTTACAGTATTCAAAGCACGAATAACCGGTTTTCCCAAACCATCAGCACCAACAAGTGCAGCAATGACAACCATTGATAATGAAAGCATGATGCATTGTGTTAAACCGGCCATAATTGTTGGCATGGCGTGAGGTAGTTCAACTTTGTAGAGCATCTGAAAAGGAGATGATCCAAATGCTTTTCCAGCATCAATCAACTGTTGAGGTACACTGCTGATGCCTAAATAAGTCAGGCGAATGGGGGCTGGAATTGCAAAAATTACGGTTGATATCATTCCGGGAACCATTCCCAGACCAAATAGCATGAGTGTTGGAATTAAATATACAAAAGTTGGAATCGTCTGCATGAGATCTAAAAATGGACGAATGCAGGTAAAAATAATGGGGCGATGAGCCGAAATAATGCCAACCGGAATACCCAACAACACAGATACAACGGTTGAAAACAAAACCAGTGCACATGTTTCCAGTGTTTCTTGCCAGTATCCTTGATTGTAAATCAGCAATAATGCAAGAGCAACACCAATTACTAAAACGATTTTTCGATGAATAACATACGCGATTGCACAGATGATAAATATCATGACGATTGGATGGATTTGTGAAAAGAGATGAATCATCCATTGAAGAAGTGCTTCCAGGTTGTCTGAAATCATATTAAATTGATTGGCAAAATGATCTGTAATATATTCAACAAATATTTTTACCCAATGCCCAATCGGAATTTTCTTTTCCAAAAAAGCCATAATATATTCATCAACAAAATTCATATCATTCCCTGCTATTTAATGCCTAAAGACTGTTTTGCTTTGGGTAAAGCTGGTTTTCCATCAAATGTAGTGATTCCATCCAACCATTTGTTCAGAATTTCAGGATTCTTTTTTAACCAATGTTCAGCAGCGTCCTCGTGTTGCATACTTTGATTTAAAATCAATGCCATCACTTCGTTTTCCATTTTCAGCGAAAATGTCAAATTTTTGACAAACTTGCCAACATTGGGACACTCTGAGATAAACCCTTTTCGAACAACTGTTTGAACAATTGCACCACCATAATTAGGCCCAAAATAATCATCACCGCCATCAAGATATGCCATATCAAAATCAGCATTCATTGGATGCGGTTCCCATCCTAAAAAAACAATCCATTTTTTTCGTTTAACAGCACGCCTGACCTGTCCAAGCATTCCCTGTTCACTGGATTCTTTGATTGACCATCCTTTTAAGCCAAAAGCGTTTTTATTGATCATGTCAATAATCAATCGATTTCCATCATTTCCAGCCTCAATTCCATAAATTTCTTTGTTGAATTCTTTTTCAAATTTTTGCAAATCAGCAAATGATTTGACCCCAGCATTATAGACATACCTGGGAACAGCAAGTGTATATTTTGCACCTTCTAAGTTTGTACGGATTAACTCAATGCTTTTTTCTTTTAAATAAGGGGTGATATCCGCTGTCATGGTGGGCATCCAAAGGCCAAGAAAAATATCGATATCGTTATTCTTTAAACTGGTAAACGTAACCGGTAAGGCCAGTAAATATGTTTTAGGTTCGTAACCGATAGCTTTCAATACATAAGATGCCAATGATGTTGTCGCTGTAATGTCAGTCCAACCAACATCAGAAAATCGAATTTTTTTGCATGAGGTACCAGCAATTGTTGATGTCATTGGCATTAACAGCACAAATATGACCATCAATTTAAAACAAAAAGACTTCATTTTGCCTCCTGAAAAGGGTTGTAAAAAAAAATTTATAATAATGAGAAAAGAAGAATTGCATAGGGATGTGCTTTATTTCTAATCGGAAAAAGGCAGACATGATAAACAATTACCACGTCTGCCTAATCTATGATGATACAATCATCAATTATTTTATGTCATCATCTTTGATAATTGGTCTGGGGAGAACTTTTGCACGTTCGGCAATTTCGGGGACTTTATGTTCCCATTCTATAGCCATTAAATGAACGCCTGCGACCCCTTTCATTTCTTTAAATTCTTCAATTTGTTCACAGGCTATTTTGATTCCTTCATCTGCCTGTTCTTTTTTCTTTACCCCTTTGAGTCGATTGATTATTTCGTCAGGTACATCCATTCCAGGAACTTTAGATTTCATATATCGTGCCATACCTAAGCTTTTCATAGGTGTAACACCTGCAAGAATGTAAATCTTATCTGTCAGTCCCATATCATTAGCTTGTTTAACCCATTCTCGCATTTTTTTCATGTTGTAAATACATTGTGTCTGTACAAAATCAGCTCCGGCCTGAACTTTTTTAGCCAAACGATAAACACGCCATTCAAAAGGATCCGCAAATGGATTAGCGGCTGCACCAATAAACATTCCAGGAGGAGTATCAATAGCTGCGCCCCCCATAAATTTTCCTTCATCTCGCATGTTTTTGACCATATTGACCAGTTGAATGGAATCAATATCAAAAACGCCTTTAGCATTTGGGTGGTCGCCAAATTGCTGATGATCCCCGGACAGGCATAACAGATTTCTGATACCATGGGCATATGCACCCAATATATCAGCTTGCATGGCCAGTCTATTTCGATCCCGGCACACCATTTGATAATTTGGTTCCAGGCCTTCTTGAATGGCGATTATCGATGCCGCCCAGCTAGACATCCGTACCATTGCAGTCTGGTTATCCGTAATGTTGACTGAATCAACCATGCCTTTAAGTGGCGCAGCTTTTTTGCGAACCGCATCAACATTTGCCCCCCGGGGTGGGCCGAGCTCTCCGGTAAAGGCAAAATTTCCGGATCTTAAAATTTTTTCAAGATTACTACCTGATTTCATATTGCTCTTTCCTCTTAATATTTTCAGTGGGGGCTCGCGCATCCCCGCTTTATTTTTTTATTCGTTATAAATTTATCCCTAAGTTCCAACCTGATATTCAGGCATCATCAAACTCATGAACAATTCCTTGTGATCGGCATATTTTTCTTGCATGTGCGATCATTGCCGGAATATCAATACCCATGGGACAATAGCATCGTGTACACAGTACGCAATCTTTCCATACAATATCCTTAATTTTGTTCAGTGTCTGTTGATCAACACATCCTTTCTTTTTATACAACGTGCCGATTGAGTTGATAAATTTGTATGATGGCATGTATTTAGGGTCCTGATCCCTTGTCATAAACAAAAAACAACTCTCAGCACACAATGTACAATGTGCACAGACATTAAGGGCCGTTTGGATTTGTGCCTTTTTGTCATCAAGCAGGGATTGAATAATTTTGGGATTTATTTCGATTGATTTCTGCTCTGTCATGAAATGCTCCGAACCTATTAAAAAGCCTTAACAAGGCTTTATGATCATCCTGGTTTCGTCTGACATTTTTTTACCAGGTTCGATTTCCTTTACCAAAGCTATACTCACTTGCAACAAAAAATCGTTGCAGGAAGAAATAAACCATATGAGCAAATTTGGTATAAGGAATGGCGATTAACATTAATTCTCCGGCTAATATATGAAGAATAACCATTGTTTGATAATCATATATCTGATGATAGGCCAAAAAGCCTGTCAAAAAAGGAGCAACCGCAATAAACAGCATTACATAATCATAAAAAGTAGTAATGGCGCGAACCCGTCGAATAAATAAACGTCGATACAAAAAATAAGCGCCACAAACAAGAAGAACAACAGTCATGATGTCTGTTAATGCTTCTGACCATGAAAAAAAGCTAAGTCCTAATGCTTCATCCAATAATAAATTATGTGCCAGGACAAAAAGCGGTGTAATCACCAGACATAAATGAAAAATTAAAGTGGTCCAACTAAATGCCGGATGAATGCCAAACACGTTTGTGGCTCGAAACATTGCAATGTTTCGAGTTCGATTTTCTTTTGAAAACCATTGCTTGATCAATGCAATTCGTGTCTTTATGGCATCCTTTGAAAACCATCCAATGGGTGGTTGTTTTTTAAACCCTGGAGGTTGATATTGGGTCATAGGTTTTTGTTTGCTGTATTCTAAAAAAAATCGGTGAATCTGATGAATCATACCAGCGATGAATACAATAAATGAAAACCAGACCAATGGGCCTCCAACAAATTGATAAATCTGATGCATAGTTAATTCCATAAATCTTGTTTCTAAGTTGGTTTTTCAAAGATTAACGTGAAATATCAATCTTGTTTGCCAAAAGACTAGGCCGGTTCATACCGGTGTGCATAAGCATCCTGAACAAATGTTCGTCGAACTTGATTTTGCCACTGCATTGGTGGACGAATGTTTAAAATATTATCCAATCGTCCCTGTTTTTCAAGACGATTGTATATTTCATACCAGGCACATGGAATATTGTTACCCAGTTCACATTCTCCTTTATTGGTTCCACCGCAAGGACCATTAAATAAACTTTTTGCACACCCAGTCACAGGACAAATACCGGCTGTATAAGCCAGAACACATTCACCACATGCCCTGCATTTTTCCTGATACAACCCTACATCAAGATCAACACCAATGGCAATCGTATTGACTGCTGGAAAAACAGGCTTGTCTGGATATCTTTCCGCAAGATATTGTACACCAGCACCACATGCCATTGACATGATACAATCATAAGATCCAACTGTATCAGAAAGTTCATCAAGAAATCGAACATTACATTGTCGTTCAAGCGTATGTCCATCTAATGTTTTTGACTGACCATCCAATTGAAGTTCAGCATCCAGTTCAGCTTTGAGAATGTTGACTTCTTTCTGTCCGCCTGCCAAGCACACAGAAACGCACCCGCCACAACCTACGATGAGAACTTTTTGATACGCTTGAATTGATTGTTTAAGTTCTGTCAAAGGTTTTCTCTTTGCCTTTATCATTTAACCCTCTATTCTTTAAAAATATCTTACAACGAAAAAAATCGTTGCTCAGTTGAGTTTTCACCAAACATCAAAAAAATAAAATTGATTATTTTGACGTTCATTACCAAATCCATATCATATTTTCATTTTTGAAAACAAGAAACATAGCTTCTTACCACCCTTCAAGGCCGTGTCAAGAAAAAGATTTTAATTTTTTATTTATGATATTAATATATTTAGCAAAAAAAAATATTTAAGAAGAAAATTGGCTCAAAATATCAAGACATTTTAATTGCAAAACGTTTAACCATAATAGGTCTTTAAAGGAAAGAATTCATTTTCTTTTGTACTGTGCATTTGAAAAGAAAAATTAATAATATTTACTTTTATCTCATAATTTAAATAGGTTAAATACTTTATAAATTGAGAAGATATTGACAAAGTCATTTTTTTTTGTTAGATGAATACCTGTTAACAGCCAGTCACCCAAATAAGAAAATTGAGAACAAGGTATTTTAAGTGTTTCTTACCAACAAAAGGGAGGGGTTAAAAAAGAATGTCTGATAAACATCCTGAATGTCCATTATACAATCCAATGAACTGTAAAGAATATTACAATCCCAAATTATGTGCGTTTGCACGAAAAGATAAAGTATGTTTGAAAAAGAGAAAACCAAAGCCCAAATCCAAATCATCTGATACACCTGAAGAAACATCTGAAAAAACTGTTGAATAATTTCTGAGGCACCTTTTTGTTTGTGTCTGTGCTCTTCAAAAAAGCTTTTACTGTGTAAATCACTAATTTAAACATAGTATTGTAAAAACATCCAATAACTGATGAAAGATTATTATTTGTTTTTTCAATTCTTTTGTTAACCTCTTCCCTGTTTAATCAATACATTATTGCATTTTTATTCAAAACATTAATGAAAGATAATCATCTTAAATTTTTTTCATTTTTTTTAATGGATAATAGAAACACCGTCTGTGAAACTTGTAATCAGGTATGGAGGTGAATTATGATATTTAAAAAGTATCACACTATTGAAAACAGTTATCGAAAAAAAACAATTGATGCCATTATCGAACAAGGACTTGATGATGGTCAATTTGTTGTTCAGGAAAAAGCACATGGTGCAAATCTTTCATTTTGGTTTGATGGTGAAAATATTAGTTCTGCAAAACGTTCAGGTTTTATTGATGATGATTTTTATGATTATAAAGTTGTTGAACAAAAATATAAAACCCATATGGAAAAATTGTATGATTTATTAAAAGACAATGCTTATGATTTTCAAGTTCTGGTCGTGTATGGAGAATTAATTGGTGGAAGTTATCCTCATAGCGATGTTCCCAAAGATAAATCAGCAACGCGAATTCAAAAAGGAATTTTTTATTCCCCTCATAATGATTTTTATGCCATCGATATGGCTCTTGATGGACAATTATTAGATATCGATACCTACTCTAATTATATGGAGCAAGTCGGATTTTTGTACTCCAAAACAATATTTAGAGGGACTTTTCAAGAATGTCTGGCATATCCCAATCAATTTCAATCTCAAATTCCTGTCTGGTTAGGATTACCGGAGATTAAAGATAATTGTTGTGAAGGAACTGTTGTCAAACCCGTTACGCCGCTGTTTTTCAGGAATACAGAACGTGTTATTTTAAAAAATAAGAATGAAAAATGGGCTGAAAAGGCAAAACAAAAAAAACGTGGGCCAAAGCCTAAACCTGTCATTTCAGATGCTGCCAATAAACTATGGGAAGAATTGGAATCGTTTGTAACACACAACCGTCTGCGTAATGTTCTTTCGAAAATAGGTAAAATAGAAAAATCCGATTTTGGCAAATTGATGGCAGCCTTTTCAAGAGATATTCTTGAAGACTTTAACAAAGATTTTGAGAAAGACTTCAAGGTATTAGAAAAAAAAGAACAAAAGCACCTGTCTCGTCAGTTAAACAATGCCTGTTCAAAAATGATTCGCGCGGAATTCTTAAATATTGTTGATGGAACGTTTTAATTGATATTCTGCTGACCACAGATTAATCATATCTTTGAATAGAAAGTTTGTTAATCTGTGCTAAGGAACAATTGAAAAATAAGTTCCCCATTTACAATTGTACGTTTTATGGCTATAGATCGTAGAGACAAGGCATGCCTTGTCTCTACAAACAAGAACCGAAAATGATAATTAAGAATGGGGAATTTATTTTCAGAGCATTCCTAAGATTTTTCATGTTTCGATTTTTTCCGATAAGCCATCCCCTGAAAACTGGCAACTAACTCGTTATCCGATGTGCAAACATCTACCTGATAAACACCAAGCTTTGGATTGATTGACAATTCTCTGGCTTCGGCAAAGAGGGATCCTTCGGTTACAGCTTTAATATAAGCAATGGTTATATTAATGGCTACAGCAATCTGTTCATGAGAATTGGCAGCAACTGCAAAAGCAAAGTCAGCCAATGTAAATATTGCACCGCCATGAACAATTCCAACTCCATTTAAATGGTAGGGTTGGATATTCATTTTAACACGCGCAAAACCTGGTGAAACATCAACCATTTCAATGCCATTGTGACGAGCAAATTGATCTTTTTCTAATCGTTCTTTCCACTTCGTTGATAACTTCAAATTAATTTCCTCTGATTATTCTTCAAAATACTGAACCTTATAGGTCTGAATTTCCAGATGATCCTTTTTCCACGTATCACCAGGCAAGCCTGCTTTTAAACATAAATGAGATAAAAAAGACTCATGTGTAGGGAGTTGATCCCAAACTTGTGGAAGAAATGTTGCACTGGCATAACCTTTTCGAAGAATGACACCATGAACCCCCGGTTTGAGTTTTCCGATCAAATCATTTGCATCTGTATACTGCAAAGATTCTGGTTCTGTGAGTACACTGACTTCAATATGAATGCTATCATATTCATTGGCAGATAAAGGAGTGAAGCGTGGATCATGAAAGGCTGCATTTATGGCATTGTCAGAAACCCCTTTAACCAGAGGCACTTGACCAACCAAAGAACCAATGCACCCACGAAGTTGGCCATTAATATTTAATGTGACAAAAGTCCCTTTCTGCGCCTGAAGAGAGCTATCCTTTAAGTCTTCTTCAGCAGGTGATTCATGATGTTTTCCTAAATTTTTGGCAATGGATGACCGTGCTAATTTTAATAAAATTTTTCCCTGTTTTTCATTCAATTGCGAATTGTTATTTGATGTCATTGATATTCCTCCAAAAAAAGCTATGGTGGCATAGCCAACCACGCGGGTTTTATCACCAGCAGTATCGCCACTATTTGATTTGTGTAATAGTACTGGCGTCCAATTCAATTGTTTTGCCAGATACAAAATGGTCTGGATAGGAACAATTCCACAGGCTGCATTCAGTTCTTTTTCCAATGAGTTGATATCTTTTTTTATAATCAGATCTATCGTATTATTATCTTTTTGTTGAGCCTCAGTATATTTTAAATAATGAGACAGATCAGAACTGGAAATCAGTAAAGTGGATTTATCCAACAATGGATGAATTTTTTCGGCTAATTTTTTAGGATTGATTTCACCGACAACCAGCGGTATAAACTTAAAAGGCTTTAGCCAATACTGCAAAAATGGCAAAATAACTTCAACGCTATGCTCACTCTTATCAGATAAAGCAACCGCTTTAAAAAGATCTGTATCTTTTTTCAGTTTTATGGCATCTGGGTGAAGCATAACCTTTCCAAAAGGAGTTTCGTAGGCATCTACATCGCTAATGGCAACATAAGACATTCCAACTCTATGGTCTGGCCCCATAATAATTATTTTAGAAAAATGTTTGCCTTGTAATACATTAGCCGCATGAGCAGCAGTTAAACCTGAATAGATATAACCGGCATGGGGCATAATCAATGCTTTTAGTTGACCATTCGGTGTTTGAGCCTGGTGCGATTTTTTTGCAGCATTGGTCAATTTATCTAACATTAATTTTAATGTTTGTGGGTTATTCGGGTAGAAACGTCCTGACCAGATCGGTTTTCGGATCGTTTCCGAAAAACCGATCTGGATCAATCCCAAAAAAAGTATTAAGCTAACGATACATACTTTTTTCATAATTTTTTCCTATAATTGATAACCTGCGCCATATCCCTGGTGAACAGCATCAAACGCTTTTCCAATAGCACCAGCATCCCCAATAATTGTGCAGGCAAATCCCTTTGCATCAATACTATCTTTCAAAGGATGATAAGGTTTTGCGCCAACAGCTATCACGATGGTATCTGCTGGAATCTCCATTTCCTGGTCACCTTGCGCCACTCGAATGCCTGTATCAGTTATTTCCAAGGCACGAGTGCCCACTTTAATGTCAATATTTCGCCGACTGATATCTTGAAGCATACCCCATCGGGTACTCTTACCAATGTCTTTGCCAACTTTATCAATCATTTCAATGATCGTTATTTCTTTTGTTCCATGAGTGGCCATGTAAATAATATCTTCAACAGGTTCAGCCTGGTTGACTAACAAAAATTTAATTGCTTCACCAGACAGGGTTCCTTTTTCAGATAATAATAATGCCGTTTCAACGCCGACAGCCCCTCCACCAATGATCACTACTTTATTTCCTATTTGCAGTTGATTTCCTAAAACATCCCATGCCTGGACAACATTTGGACGATCAATTCCTGGAATAGGAGGCGTAATGGGCTCAGCTCCAGTAGCGAGAATCACATGATCGGGTGCAATAGATTCAATCATTTGTATATCAACCATTGTATTCAATACAATTGAAACATTTCGAGTGATCAGCTGATTGGTTAAATCCTTTGCTAAAACACAGAATTCTTCACGTCCTGGAGGTGCACCAGCCAGATGAAGTTGACCACCTAATTGATCGGCTTTTTCATAAATAGTGACATCATGGCCACAATCATGGGCAGCAATGGCTGCACTCATTCCTGCAGCGCCACCGCCAATAATCATCACTTTTTTAGGGGAGTCTGTTTTGACAATAGCACGTTCTCTTTCATAACCTGCCTGTGGATTACACAAGCATTCCACCGATTTTAATTGAAATAAATTATCAAAGCAGCCTTGTGCACATGCAATGCAATGAACAATTTCATTTTCACGATGATTCTTTGCTTTATCAGGAAAATATGGATCAGCAATTAAGCTTCGACCAATGGCAACCATATCACACATGCTGTCTGCAATCATTTCACGAGCCACAGAGGGGTCGTTAATTCGATGACTGGCGATCACTGGTACATTGACTGAATCTTTAATTCGTCTTGATAAATAGGCAAACATTCCACGGGGAACTTCAGTCACAATTTGAGGGACACGCGCTTCATGCCACCCCACATTAATACATAAGGCATCCACACCAGCATCGACAAGTGCTTTCGCGTAGATAATCAAGTCATTTGAGGATGACCCATCTTTCATAAACTCATTACCATTCATTCGAACAATGAGAGGGTAATCCTGGCCTGTTTTGGATTTAATGGCTTGCATAATCTCAATGCCAAAGCGCATGCGATTTTTCAAATCGCCACCATATTCATCTGTTCTATGGTTTGTTAAAGGCGATAAAAATTGACTGATCAAATAGCCTGTACCACTCAATACTTCAACGGCATCAAAGCCGGCCAGTTTAACTCTGTTTGCTGCGTTAGCAAAATTATCGATGATTTGTTTAATTTCTTCAATAGTTAATTCTCGGGGCGTTTCCCGCGTCAAACGAGAGGCAATTGCTGAAGGAGCTACCGGTGTTTTCCCGCCAATAAAAAATGAAAAATTGTAACGACCTGAATGATTGAGTTGAACAGCAGAAAGCGAACCATTTGACTTAATTGCCTCAGAAAGGCGTTTTAATCCAGAAATATGTTCATCAGAATGCGCTCCAATATTCATTGAGCTTCCGGACATTTCATCAACAGTTGCATAGCCCACTGAAATCATGGAAGCACCGCCTCGGGCGCGTTCAGCATAAAAATTAACCAGTCGATCGGTTACTATAAAATCTTCTGCCATATTCAAATGCATGGCAGGCATGTATATTCGATTTTTTAGTGTTAATCGGCCAATTTGAATGGATTCAAATAAAGGATCGGTCATGATTACTCCTTTTGATGGGTTTTGTTTGTATTAACAAAGAATAAGTATTAAAAAGAATAAATAGTATTTTGGATAGGGTTATAAGAATTCTTATTAATGAACAAGCATCATTTGATTCAAAATATAATATTAAAGAAAAATCAAATTATGATTCATTTTTTCGGATGATTTTGTATGAATTAATTCAGACATCCACCGCAAACCTTTGAGGTTCTGGTTAACCATTTATTTATTTCATTGAACAGAAAACATCTCCTTCCATAATGAATTCTAATGCACCACAGAATACTGTTTTTCTATTAACTTTTTACGCAACTCGTTTTGAGCATCTGGTTCACCATGAATCAGTTTTATTTTTCCAGGCTTTTCTTTGATAGCATCAACCCAGTTTATCAAGCCTTTTTGATCTGCATGGGCTGAATAACCTGTCATGTTATGGATATTGGCTTTGATATCTATGCGATTATTATCAATGTAGACATAACCACCCGTACGTTTTCCAAATCTCATGATTTCTTTACCTAAAGTTCCTGAAGCCTGATAGCCTACAAATAGAATATCATTTCGCCAGTCGGGTAGTCCGGTTTCAAGATGATTTAAAATTCTTCCACCTGTACACATGCCACTTCCTGCAATAATAATAGCTGGGCCGGGCATTTCCAACAATTTTTGATGTTGCCTGTAATTTTCTACAGCATATAAATATTGAAAGTCAATAGGGTGGTCCCCTTTCTTTTTGAGCTGTAAGGCTTCTTTGTCCCAATATTTAGAGAGTTTGGAAAATAATCTTGTAATATTAACGCCCAGCGGAGAATCTAAAAATACAGGCACGCGTTTGAGCGTTGAAATCTCAGAAAACTGTTTTTTAAATTCTGGATCAGAAAAAATTCGATCCATTTCAAAAATAAGTTCCTGTGTACGGCCTAATGAAAACGATGGAATATAAACCTTACCCTGGTCAGATAATGCTCTGGTTAACACCTCTCCAAGTTTTTGTATTCGATCTTTTCGATTATCATGATTACGATCACCATAGGTGGATTCCAGGCATAAATAATCACAGGGTTCTGGAATGTCTGGATCACATAAAATGGGGGTATTTGTTGATCCCAAGTCACCTGAAAACACAATGGAAATATCTTTTGTTTTGATTTGAATAAAACATGAGCCCAAAATATGGCCCGCACGTCCCAATGTAAATGAAATCTTTTTTTTCAAACGAAATGATTCATTAAATTCAAATCCCCACGTGAGATCTTCAATACGAGCAAGCATCTTTTTTCGTTCTCGTTTGTCTTGTGATCCCAGAGCCATAGCGTTTTCTAACATAGGCGTCATCAGAGCTTTTGTTGCGTGGGATGTTAATATTTCTCCCTCAAAACCTTTACGTATTAGCTCTGGTATTCGACCAATATGATCAATATGGGCGTGGGTGATCAATAAATAGTCTATTTTTGATGGATGAACCGGCCAATGACTCATATTTTTTTTTCTGGCATTTCCCTGTGCTAAACCACAGTCAATAAGAATATGTGTGTCATTGAGATTTAAATAGTGACATGAGCCGGTAACCTCTTGCTCTGCACCCAAATGAATGATTTCAAAGGACATGGCGTAATTTCCTTAATTAACAATATATTATTGATGCGTTTATACTTCAGTTTTGACGCTTTATCAACAGAAAAACAAAGGCACACGTTTTGGCAATTGATAATCGTCAATTCATATACGATTGAAGTCGATATAAATGCTCAAAATCATGAACATCACTTTCAAAAAATGGAATTTGATGAATTGAAATTGATGGATCGGCAATACTCATTAAGTTTTCAATCAGTTCTTTACAGGATGCGCCCAGACGTTCAAAGCGATGGTAATTTTGCGTGATTTTTTGGGCAAGCTCTTCACTGGAAACACAGGCATGAATAGCATCCCTATCAGTATCATGAAGTTTTTTCAGTTCGTTGTATACCCTGTTGATAATGAATCCACCAAATGGCATTTTATTTTCTTTAAGTTTATCATAAAAAAATAACGCCTCGATCATTGGGGATCTCAATGGACTGGTAATGGCAATGAACAGGGTTTGAGGACCCGACAATACGGATTTTATAGCCTTACTTCGATTGCGAAAACCATCGATAAACGAATCATCGGCCAGATAAAAAAAGTCTGCCAGATCATTTAATGCCTGAAGTCCAAATATTTTACTGATAGATCTCAAAACAGGTGATGCCACGAAGTAGATCATTCGATATCCAAATTTTCCTGCCTTGAAATAGGGTTTTAAAAGATTCCAAAAAAAATGTTTGCCAAATAAATCATTTAATCGTTCAGGAGCATCCAAAAAATCCAATGCACGTCGGCTGGGAGGGGTATCGAGAACAATTAAATCATAGCTTTTCTTTTCATAAAGCTCATACAATTTTTCCATAGCCATGTATTCATGAGTTCCAGCCAGGCTGGTGGACAAAAATTTATAATATCGATTGTTTAATATATTTTCAGCCATCTCTTTTGAGGATGAATACGTCGTTACCAGACGATCAAAAACATGACGCGTATCCAACATCATGGCATATAATTGACCTTTAGGCGCAATACCCAGACGATGAAAACACGAATCTGGAACCTTTTGCTCCTTAAATTGAATTGATTTCAACCCCAATGCATCTGCCAGACGTTTAGCAGGATCTATGGTCAGAACAATCGTTTTTTTTCCGGATAATGCTCCTTTAAGGCCCAAAGTTGCAGAAATTGTTGTTTTACCAACACCGCCACTACCGCAGCACGCCACAATTTTAGCGGCATTAATTTTATCAATCATAATGATTTCGCCTGTTTTTCATGGTCGATTAATAAAATATCGACAAGAGGTTCAATATCCCGAACAGACAATCGATGAGAAAAAACAAAAGGAAGTTCTATAATACTTTCTTTAACCCCTTTATGATCATACATTCTATCAATATAGGTTTGTTGTAATTGTCGCCGGGAAATTGTCGATTGTGCCAGTTCAAAAAAGGGTTTCAATTTTTTTAAATGTGTTTGAGTCTCAATTTCATCTAATTTTTTCTGAATGGCTTTAGCGTCTGAATTCGAAAAATCATTTGGATACACCGCATTGATATAAGACGCCTGTACATTCATATGAATTTTTTCTCGTGCGATTTTTTTAAATTCTAAAGATTCATTCACCGGCAATTCTTCCGGCAATGTCACCAGTAAAAGAGCAGTTTTCACAGGATCAACCAGCAACTGATGAACAATTTTTGTTTGTTCAACAATTGGCCCGACACCTAACATATTAATAAGGGTTTGTGGAAGAATTAAAAGGCTCACCCCATGACCGGTTGCGGGGGCATCGACAATAATCAGATCAAAATGAGGGGTGTTATCGTATGTTTTATCCTGTTCCCACCGCCAAATCTGGCCAAGTGTCATCACTTCTTTTAATCCAGGTGTTGCCGCAATAATGTAATCAAATATTTTGCTTTTGGTAATTCTGTTGGCAATGAATGGGATATTCACATGAAGTTTGATATATTCTTTCAGCACGGATTTGGGATTGATTCGAACTCCCCACAAATTAGACTTTATTTGAGCAGGTGTTTCTGGAAATGAGCCTGAGTCAAAAATCTGTCCTAAAGAATCAGCATCTCCAACTTCAACAAGAAGTATTGTTTTATTTAATCGTTGCGCAGCAATTCCCAGGGCTGCACTAACAGTTGTTTTTCCTACGCCGCCTTTGCCTACGACAAACAATAAACGATGTTCAAAAATTGACATTGTATTACGGTTCTTTTTTGGTTAGAGTAATCATGTTTTTTATATGATAAACAAATAATTCTTATTCAACCTTTATGCCTGATTAGCATTTGTAAGAAAAAAAGTAAATATTCGATATTTGGTTAGCCGATGTGCCGATTATATCACAATCGATTCATTTTGATAGTAAAATATATTTGAAATTTCGGCTACTCATTATATCATGCCGCTTATGAAGGAGACCTTTCGTAATGACAAAGGACAATTATTTTTATTTGGAAAGGACTGCTCAGCGAATTTGCCATATCGCATACCCATTAACGAAATAGATAACTTTAAACCTTGAATTTATTCGATTGTTGAGCAACTGTCGTTCTTCTGGAGAATATCGGTCACTTAAATGACGTTCCAATAAGTTTGTTCGAACCAGTATATGCGTGATATCCAATTGATCAATATAATGATTAAATTTTTCTTGTGAATCAGCATTTTTAATCATGCATTGTAAAATATGAATTCCAAAATAATTTTCATGTTTATATCGACAATTCAGATAATAACCGCGTCGGCCTAAAAAAAAGGTAAGCACAATGCTATTTGGGGGTAGATTTTCATTAATATATTGATAAGCTTCATAATGACTGAGATGTTTTTTTAGATAATTATCTTTGCTTTCATTACCTGTAAGGTATTGAATGGGATCAATTTCACCAAAACGATGGCAAACATAGCGAATGTTCAGACAAAACAAGCAGATCATTATGAACACCACCATCAACCTCATTGCCAGAAAAAAAATATTATTTCTCGACTGAACCATTTGTATGAAGGCGTGTAGCCCAAATACAGATAAAATACACAGGAAAGGAAAAACCGGCAGTAAATATCGAACCTGGTGCATGGTTGTAAAAAAAGCGATGTACCCATAAAAGCCAATAAAACCCAATAAAAATGGCATCCACTGGTGTCTGAAAGGTTTAATCAATGCAAAAGGGATAAAAATAACGATCATTGGGTTTAATACCCCTTGAAAATAGCGATACTGATAATCACTCCCTTGAAAAAACATACGAACAGGAATTAACAAGGTTTCCCATAAGGATTCATTATACAATATTTTTCGAAGAGTAATGGCATTCATTGATGTCTCGGGGACTAATTGATCACAATAAAGCGGGTGGTTTGGAATTTCTGTTAACTGCTGAAAAACACTGTTAAACATAGGATAAAAAGGATTACCTGTATGCAACCAGTTTCGAATATACCAGGGAGATGCAATCATACAGGCTATAATGAGAAACAGCAATGCATGCGCCATGGATAAATAATATTTTTTTTCAGACGTAACCACCATATATAAAATAGCTATATTTACAAGAAAGAAAACAATCAATGCATTGTATTTGCATCCTAAAGCCAGTCCCATAAAAACAGCCGAAACAATTAAATTCTTGATGTGACTTAAACTGTCCCACTGGAATTTGATGACATATAAAATGCTGGCAGTCGTAAAAAAAGTCATTCCCAAATCAACATATGCGGTTGTAGAAAGCCAGATGACAATAGGCAGACTAATAAACATTAAAAAACCAATTAATGCCCACTTTCTATCCAGCCGCGTCTTTATAAATTCATAAATTAACCAACTGCAACCCAATCCAAAAAACATATGAATCAGTTTGGGAAGAATATCATTGCCTATCCAGAGACAAACAGCATATATCAATTGAATATTCATGGGATACCATGAAAAGTCAGACCATGGAAGGGGGTTTAAATGTTTTTGATTCAGCCATATTTTGGGGATAGCCAGATGATGAATCAATGCATCTCGAGAAATTGGGGGGCAAAGGTTGAGAATAATTTCAATTAAAATCAATGAACCGATAGCAATATACATAAAACCTATAAATACTGTCCAACAATCAATATATTTTGTTTTCATATTGTTATGTCTTACTATTCTGTTTTTTCAAATCGTATTTGAGATATTTGTTCAGAAATAAGTCCCATTAAAAAAATAATAATTGACGTTGAAAAAAGTAAAGCCCCCATATTGGTAAATCGTCCTTTACAAAACCAGGTATATCCATACCAGAAAAGTCCACTTCCAAATATGGATACGCTAATGGGAACAAATATGCGTAATGGCGAGAAAAGCGTGCAGATTTTTAAAATAATCATCAAAAATCGAATTCCATCTTTAATAATATGAATCTGGCTTTTACCAGATTTTCGTTTCTTTGTAATAATAGGAACATATGCCAGACTTCGCCCACTTTTTAAAACAGAAAGCGTTAATGTTGTCGGGTAAGAATATGTATTGGGAAGTAAATATAAATAATTTCTGGCGCAATTGGCATGAATCGCACGGAATCCAGATGTTAAATCCTGTATTGGAAAACTGGTAACATAACTTGCAAGAGCATTATATATGCGATTCCCTATGGTTCTGACCCATGAATGCTTAAATTGATTTTGTCTGGCACCAACAACCATATCGTATTGTGGAATGTGTTCTAATAATTGTTCAATATCTTGAGGTTGATGTTGCCCATCAGCATCCATAAAAACCATAATATCGCCAGAAGCATTTCGAATACCAGTTTTTATTGCAGCACCATTTCCAATATTGTAAGGATGCTGTAAAACGATGGCACCGGATTGTTTTGCAATATCAACAGTATCATCAGTTGAGGCATCATCAACAACAATGATTTCTGCATCATGATATAATTCTTTAATCATATGGATAACCGATCCAATGGTTTCAGATTCATTGAAAGCGGGAATAATGATAGATAACTTCATATATCAATACGTTTCCAATTCCTATGATTGATAAATAACGAAAAAACAAAGCATTTTTTATGCCAGCAATTAATCTTTCAAATAACGATTTAGCCAAAAAGATATAATTCCAATATGTTCTGTTTTCATGGGATCTTCTTCATGAAAGGCTTCTTGCAGAAGTTGGTACTCGTCTTTTCGGGCTGCAAGAAACGTAAAATGAATAAATAGTTTTCGAATGATTATATTGTTGGGATTGTCTTGATGAAGTTGTTTATAATGGATATAGCCTTTTTCAATGACATCGGGCATTTTTTTTACCAGTTCAATTAATTTATTGTAATGGAATTCTTTATACAGCCATTCAGCAAGGCCAACCATCGCACGCAAAGCTAACATATAGGCATCAACTTCCAATCCGCTTTTAAATGCTTTTTCAAAATAAAATTTCGCATTATCAGATTCATTCAGGGTGGTATAAATTTGGGCAAGCGTAAATAAGATATTGGGATCATCAGATTTTGTTAATTTCAAATTGGCCATATATGCTTCTTCAGATTGCTTTAAATAATAGTCCCGAGTAGATATTTCCATTAATTCACTGTCTGCATATGCTTTGTATGCATATCCCAGTTTTTCCTGAAGAGCAGGCTGATCTTCAGAAGAAGCTTTACTCAGTTCAGATTGAATTGTTTTAATGCGTCTCATATGTTTTTCGTCGATACGACCGAGCATGGTATGTGACATAAATCTAACTTCCGGACTGTCATCAGCCAGGCAATTTTTAAGAATTCTAACAGCCTCAGGCGTACCGATTCGGCCCAAATAATCAACAGCACCACGTTTCATATCAGGGTCATCACTGGAAAGGATGTCTCTGATCGGTTCAACATCCAATTCATTGGATAAAAAAGCTTCATGATTTTTCACGGATTCAGGAAGCGGATCTTCTTCAACTTTATAGCTGGTCTCTTCTTGATAATCTTCTGCCAATCCTTTAGATTTTATAAATCCAATAATGGATACATATACACATAAACATCCAAATAAACCGATCATCGGCATAAAAAAGCCAATCCAGGCTGTTAAATGAGAAAAATAATACAGTCTTCGGATATCATTCCGCTCTTCGTTTGAGTAACTTACCATCATATATTTCATGACAATATTTTTTGCTTCCAGATATTTTTCAACATTTTCTTTTGGAATGGTTTGAACGTCCATTGTAACTGCTTTTTCAACAACTTCCTGATAATTTTTTTCTAAAATAAAAACCTGATCTTGAATATTGATCAGCTGTTCTAAAATCGTTTCCCATATGTGCTTTTCCCTTAATAAATCAATCAATTCATCAGTGACTGAAAATCTTGCGATAATCGACAGGCATGAATAAAGGATTGTGGGAATGATGTGGATTGAAACGGATATCAAAAGTGTCTGCCAACCTGTGTTTCCACTTAAAAACTGCCATGTGAGGCTGAATGAATAGATCTCAGCAATCACAGCGACTACTGAAACAAACAGACTGATTAACCGCCTGTATTTTTTTTGGTATGCACGTTTAGGTATTTTCATTTATTTGGAAAGCAAGGAACCACAATTGTGGTTCCTAAGCCTATTTTAAACTCTTGATTGAAAAAAAGATACAATTTTTAACGAAAACATATACATAAATCAATAAACTGAGTCAATTGAAAAGGTCGTGTGATTAAGATAATTATTGCATAATTGAACCTATTATGCCAGACATGCGTTATAAAAAGTATTAAAATATAGAGATAATCAAAAAATAGTCAACCCAGGGCGTATCCAAAGGTTGGAGGAAACAAAGTTATTCCTTATTGTCTGAACTTGGATTACGCTTTCCCCATTCTTGGATACGCCCGTCACCCATTTTACCCCATATATCCTACAAGCTTTATTATTGTTCAATCAGGAGGCACAAATGAAACAAAACCATATGAAAGAACTGCTTGATCGATATCCAAAACCTGATGATTTTTTATGTAGTCTGGATGCCATTCGCAGACAACCTTCAGGGATAACAACTGAAACGCGAGAAGCGATTGCTTTAGCCAGACAGTATATTGATGATATCGTAAAACCTGATGCTTTAAGGTTGGATCGTGAATTACAAAAAAATCATGATTTATTGATCACTGAAACTGTTTTAAAAGCATCCAGAAGAGGCTTTTATTCGCGTTGGATTCCTCGTATATTTGGTGGCGGTGGAGCATCTTTTCCATCCTTTTCTCATTTCATGGAAGAAATTTCATCTGTGTGCACAGCACAGGCAAATGTCATTGGGGTTCATTATTTGGGACTTGCAACTGTCATGGCTTCGTGGAATACCCCCCTGATTCATCGTATCTGTAATGAAATTGTTAGCGGAGAAAAAAATAATAAACCATGCCTTGTATCTCTTGCCTTGACTGAACCCGATGCTGGAACAGATATGGAAGAAGACTGTCTGATGGACAAGGGAAAAATTACCTGTCATGCCATAAAAGTTTCTGGCGGTTGGCGAGTAAATGGCAGAAAAATTTTTATATCCAATGGTCATGTGTCCACATGGCATATATTGTTTGCTTTTGTTGATACCAGTAACCCCTCAGAAAATTTAATATTAATGGCGATAAAAAATGGCATGGAAGGTTTTTCTTTTGGTCGGAAAGAACATAAGATGGGGCAAAAAGTATGTGTTGCCAGTGAACTGATTTTTGATAACTGTTTTGTTCCTGATGAATATGTGTGCTGGACACCTGATGAAATATCACAGCAAAAACGAAGCAATAGCCAAACAACCATGCAAATACTGGATTATGTACTTGGAGCCTCAAGAGCCGGAGTTTGTGCGTTTGGTGCAGGTGTTGCACGAGGTGCTTTTGAGACGGCTGCTCAATTTTCTTCACAAACAAAGGTTTGTGGTAAATTATTAATCGAGCATGAATGGGCACAATCCATACTGGCTCAAATGTATAAAAATGTTGCGATATCTCGCCTATCCTATATTGAAGCCAATGCTGCCTGTGGTATGTATGGAATGTATAAATACTTACAAATAAAACCTTTATATTATCTGATGAAATACTTGCCAACTCCGATTCTCAAAATGCTATCCTATCCGATGGTGCATACAAATTGGGGGACACAATTGTTTCGATACTTGTATTGCGATTGTCAGACTGATGCAGAATCCAGTCGTGTTTCAGGTTGGGCATCTTTGGCTAAATTCACAGGCACAGATGCTGGTGTTGAAAACTGCCAATTGGCTCTTCAGTTAATGGGTCAATCCGGTGTTCGTCATGATTATTGGGCTGAAAAACATTTTCGGGATTCACGATTGTTGCAGATATACGAAGGAACCAATCAATTAAACCGATTAAATGTTTTTAAAAGCCTGGTCGCCAAAGGCTATAATAATGTCAGTGTTTTTGATGAATAAGGAGGCAGAAATGAGTAAAATTTCAGAAAAAGAAATCAAACTGATTCGAAAAAGTGCGGCTGAATTTGCGAAAAAAGCGTTGATTCCCGATCGAAGTGAACATGATCAATATCCCTTTGCTGAGGGGATACATGATCTGTTGCAGCAGGCCTATAATTTAGACTTTTTTCATACCATCTTACCAGAAGAATTTGATGGCATTGCGCAGGGAATGAAAGCATTTTGTGTGCTTTTAGAAGAAATCTGCACTGAAGATGCATCACTTGGTGTTGCTATTTTGACAAACGCAGTCGCTCAGGAAATAATACTCATGGCCGGAGCCAATGATTTATTAAAAACAATCACTTCTGATACCCCAAAAATGGCGGATTTTATTATCGCTTTCCCAATAATGAATAACCCTTCTGAAATCACTCATGTTGCTCGTGCAATTTTTTCTGGAAGTGAATACTTGTTGTCAGGAAAACTGGAATATCTTGTTTTAGGAAATTTGGCTACCCATGCGGTTATTCCTGCTGTTATCAATGATGACAAATCCTTTTCATGGTTTTTAATCGATTTGACCAATAATCAATCCATAAAAAGTGATCCGATTCTCAGCTTAGGGGTAAAAGCATGTCCAGCAGTGGATTTAACATTGTACCTTACTCCAGGGCAATTAATCGGAGAGCCTGAAAAAGGAGCACTGTATTTTGATAAGATGTCATCAAAAATGGCAGTAGCCAGCGCAGCTATGTCTCTAGGACTGATGCGAGGTTCTTATGCTTCAGCATTGGAATATTGCAAACAAAGAGAACAAGGTGGGAAAAAAATTATTCAGTGGTCTGAAATGAAAATGATTCTTGCTGAAATGGGTATTCAAATACAAGTCGGCGATATGTGTGTAACGTCAGCAGCACATGCTATTGAAGAACAATTACCCAATTGGAATCAAAAATCATTGGCTGCAGCAATTCATGTTCAATCTCAGGCCTGCCAGGTAACATCAAGCGGTATTCAGGTATTGGGAGGTGTCGGTTATATGCAGGATTTTCCTCAAGAAAAACGTTTCAGGGATGCACAGCATATTCAAAGTTTATTCGGATTGGCACCTTTGAAAAAGATTCGTTTTATAAATGACAGCGCTAAAATTTAATCAATTAGAATTCAAAACTTTCCGCAAGGAACCCTGAACCCTGAACCCCTGAACCCTGAGAGGAAATAGAATATGCTTTTTGGAAAATATCAATTTTCAAATATATTTATAAATGATGCCATCCTTCCCCCATACAAAGGATCGACATTTAGAGGTGGTTTTGGACATGCCCTGAAACATGTTACATGCGCTCGAACCAATCCTTCTTGCGAAACATGCATGCTCGTCAAGCAATGTGTTTATGTAAAATTGTTTGAGCCCAAACTCTTGAAAAAGTACTTGCCTGATGTCAAACAAATGTCAACGATTCCAACGCCTTTTGTCATTGAACCGCCTTCTAACCCGGATACGAATTTTTTTCCCCATGATGCTTTTATTTTTCATTTATTGCTGTTTGGCGAGGCCAATCAATATTTACCCTATTTTATTTATGCTTTTGATCAAATGGGAAAAAAAGGCATTGGTAAATATATTGATAATCAGCATGGCCAGTTTAAACTCCAGGCTGTTAAATGTAGAGACACGCTCTTGTATGAAAATGAAAAAATGATCACTGACAGCATCGTTGATATTGAAACATTGACCATTAACCACACTTTAGAAAACACCCACCATATCAGTGCAATCAAACTAATGATTGACACACCACTTCGCTTCAAAATAAACCGCAAATTATCCAATGAATTAACTTTTGAACAACTTACCCGCGTAATGTTAAGACGCATATCTTTTTTGCTTGCCACTTATGGATCAGGCAACCCCCATTTAGACTATAGCGGAATTATTGAACGAGCGAAATCTGTTAGAACGACAACCAATCACTTGAAATGGCATAGCTGGCGCAGATATTCGTCGCGTCAGGATCGAGACATGGATATGGGAGGGCTTCTTGGCTCTATTATTTACGAAGGAAAACTCGACGAATTTATGCCATTAATCCATTTTTGTTCAAAAGTTCATATCGGTAAACAAACCACGTTTGGCCTGGGCAACATTCGCTGTGAAATAATCAATTAGAATTTTTCTAATACTATTGAATGTTCATCTGACATGTGTTACAAAAATTTATTTTTAATGGAGGATTCTTTGCATGAATGATACAAACCCTTTGTATAGTCACCACATCTTTTTATTTCCTTTTCGATGGGAAAGAGATAGAACGATTGATATCAAAGCTTTTATTAAAGCAATCAAAAACGTGGGATGGGAATATAAGGCATTTTCCATTCCTGAACCAGACAAAGCGAATCATTGCCAACATTATAATGAGTTTGTGTTTTTTTATGAATTCGCAAGAGATGCCATCTATAATACAACAGATGACAATGATAAAACATTTTATACGAACAATACCTGCTATCAATTTAATTTTAAAGTTTATGACAGTAAATACCAGATCAAGACCACGAAAAGGGACAGCCCATATGAACTTAAGTTAAATGCGATCAAGTTAAAACTGTATAACACCGGTATAGCCATTTTATCGTTTCACATGGATAATGATCAGTATGTCGAAATGCAAGATATTAAAAATATCAATGAGTTCGGACGACGAACCTATCCTCAATATTTGCCTCTTGATGCTGTCAGAGATAGTTTTTTGCCTGAATTTATTAATATTACAGAAACCAATTTATGTTTGATTGAAGATTATAGCAGATATAAAAAAAAGACGCATTTCGATATTTCTGTCAATGAGAACCCCGCAGATTTACCTCAATTTATCAAAAATTTGTTGGGAGATCAATTTTCAAACAAAAGAGAAGACAACAAAATATTTGTTGATCCCATCATTGATGACAGAATGTTTACAATCTGTTGGTATGGTAACAATGAAAAGATGGCAAAACTATCGATATTTGATAATGACCTGTATTATGGTAAAAACTATGCATACAATTATGAAACCAATCCTTTCTGGTATGAATACATTTTTATTGATGCGGGTGATGCCACTTGCCAATCCAAAATCATGCGACCGGAACTGATCAAAAAACACACTTATGATCGATGGATTGATTATCAAACCATTTATGGCATCACAAGATATTCATTGATGGCCTTATCCAATAATTTGCCAACACTTGAAACACAGAAAGCAGATTTTATTTTACCGCATATACAAACCATGTACTTCCAGCTTGCTTCATTAGCTCTGGCCCAAAGAGCTTCTATTTTAAATTTTTCTATAAGAGCAACTGAGATATCAAATGATAATCAAGACCTTACTGAACAAGTAACAACACTATACAAAGACTACATTCAATTTAAAAACAAGATGTTTTTTAATGAAGTGACAGCTCAGGAACAGGGGATTGAAATGTATGAAATGTTGCGCCAACATATGAAAATTAAGGAAAATAATGAAGCATTAGAAAAAGTAATCAATGACCTTCATCATTATGCCAATCTGAAGGAACAAAAAGAGCAAACCATTGCAGAAAATAGAAAAGCTGATGAAACGCAAAATACAAACTGGTTGATAAGCATGATCAGCCTGTATTTTCTCTTTCCTACTTTTATAACAGGAGTTTTTGGAATGAATATTATGAACAATTCTTTCCTTGCCTGGCATTCTGAAAAAAAAATGTGGGTGATATACCTCTTGTTTTCGTTTGTCATAGCAGGAATTATTCATTTCATTCTATGCATTAGAAATAAATATAGACAGAAAAAAAAGGGAGTTACCAGGAATTCATTACCAGGCAGATAATAAAACAAAAAAATAACAAAAAAAGGGAGCCCTGATGTCAAATTTTAACATTGAGTTTAAACTCATCCAACACACACCCATCATTCATTTTCAGCATGATCAGGTGGGGGCAACACTT